>Ga0209097_10000047_pt1 | contig 144852 bp, 135 predicted proteins | sample AD_UKC052_MetaG_FD_184419 | JGI IMG/M metagenome (GOLD analysis project Ga0209097, IMG submission 184419) | Active sludge microbial communities of municipal wastewater-treating anaerobic digesters from USA - AD_UKC052_MetaG (SPAdes) (version 2) | ecosystem: Engineered > Bioreactor > Anaerobic...
CGTTGTGATCTCAGCTTATTCCAACTCGGCTTGCGCATCCTTGAGCATCTTTTGGACTTCAATCTGCCTATCCCTGTTTCGTTCACGGATTTTTCACATGCTTACACGAACTTTGTCCGGTAGAGAAATATACCGGATATTTCTGAAGAGGGCCAAAAGAAATGGCCCCCAGGGAAGCGATGAAATCAGGCGCAGGTCCTGAGGCAGGCTGTTCTTTTCATCGAGAAAGGAGAAGATATCCTGAATGGAATTGCGCTGGAACAGCCGGGTGAAGATGGCCGCCATGCGGCCGCCGTCGTGCTGCATGACATCGAGCATCAGGCGGTCAAAGAGGGCGTAGCGATCAGGGGCGGGGGAGCGGTAAAAAGGCTGGCCGGTTTGAACCAGCGCGTCAACGATGGCCAGACTGTCTTCCTGAATGCGTTTGAAAGCGTAACCGGAAGAGGGCTTGATGCGCCCGCCTCGTGCGCCAATGGCCATAATCCGGTTACCCAGACGGCGGGGAAGGGGCTGGTCATTCATCGGAATGACGCCATTTTCCTCCTCAAGAACCCTGTATCGGGAGAGGTGCAGGATTTCCGCAAGGTAGGTATTAATTGCCTGGCGGTATTCCTCATCTGGAAGAATGCGTTCACTGAAAAGGGTATATTCCACCAGGGCGTGCCGGGCATCCTGCGGCAGAATGTAAAAGAACCTCATGCAGCCCTTCTGATCAGTCTGGAAATCAAACAGGGTGGGGACTGCCGGGTCAAAAAAATCTCCCTCAGTTTCGAGAAAATAGCCCTTGAAATGCTGTTTCAGATCATGGTATTGACGTGATGGGGTGAAAACAGGCGGGCGGCTGTCGAAAACATAACGGGCAAACAAATTTTCTCCATTGACCTGCACGCAGGCAACTTCTCCGTGATCTTCCACGGTATCCACCTTGCCGCTGAGGCGAGTTACCTGAGGAGAGGTCAGTTCGCGGTCCATCCAGAGATAGTAATCGATGCCGCGAATCATCCAGTAGTGATAGGGAGAAAGATCAAACGTGTGATTGAATCCGGGACCGGAGAAGCGCACCTGATCCCAACATTTAGCAGCAATGGATTCCAATCCATAGGCATGCGGATGCCAGAAACACCAGGTGCGATCGTTTTTGCGTTTGGCATCTGGCTCAATCAACAAAATCCGGTTCTGGCTGAAAGCGGGATTCTTGACCAGAGCGCGCGCCAGACTGAACCCGGCTGCGCCGGTGCCGGCAAAAATGTAATCATAATCGGGTTCCATATTCTTAAGTATACATGACTTTTATGGACAACATTCTCAAATATGTTATGGATCGGTTAAAGTAACAAAGCTCATCCCTTTTTTGATTGTATAAAATAAAAAAATTGCTGTATATTTATTTATACGCAACTCCAGAACGGAGTTCAAATCTCAATTCACTTTATGAAGGCGGTAAAAATATGAAACGAACGAATTATGCCTGGCTCCTATCGATCGTGATTGTCCTGAGTATGGTTCTGGCGGCCTGCACACCGCCTGCCACAGCCACAACGGCGGCGCAATCACCCACCAAGGCTCCGGAAAAAACCGGCCTGGATCTGTTGATTGAAGAGGCGAAAAAAGAAGGCCAGTTGACCGTGATTGCCCTGCCCCATGACTGGTGCAATTACGGCGAGGCGATCAAGGCGTTCTCTGAAAAATATGGCATCAAAGTGAATGAATTGAATCCGGATGCGGGTTCAGGCGATGAAATTGAAGCCATCAAGGCCAACAAGGACAACAAGGGTCCTCAGGCACCTGACGTGATTGACGTGGGTTACGGCTTTGGCCCCCAGTTGATTGAAGAAAAACTGGTGCAGCCTTACAAGGTTTCCACCTGGGACACCATTCCCGCCAACTCCAAGGATGCCAATGGTTACTGGTACGGCGATTACTACGGCGTGTTGGCCTTCGAAGTTAATAAAGACGTTGTTGCCAATGTCCCGCAGGATTGGGCTGATCTGCTCAAGCCCGAATTAAAGGGTAAAGTGGCCCTGGCTGGCGATCCGCGCGCTTCGGCGCAGGCGCAGATGAGCGTGTATGCGGCGGCCCTGGCCAATGGCGGTTCTCTCGATAATGTGGATCCCGGTCTTGAATTCTTCAAGAACCTCAACGCTGCAGGCAACTTCGTTCCCGTGATTGCCAAGCAGGCCACTGTGGCCAAGGGCGAGACCCCGGTGATCATGCGTTGGGACTACAATGCCCTGGCCGACAAGGATGCCCTGGCTGGCAACCCCAATATCGAAGTGGTCATCCCCAAGACGGGCGTCATCGCCGGCGTCTATATCCAGGCCATCAGCGCCTATGCCCCGCACCCCAATGCGGCAAAACTGTGGATGGAATACCTCTACTCGGATGAAGGTCAGCTTGTCTGGCTGAAGGGCTACTGCCACCCCATTCGCTATGCCGACCTGAGCGCCCGCAATGTCATTCCGGCGGATGTGGCCTCGAAGCTTCCCGCGGCGGAATTGTATGCCAAAGCAGTGTTCCCTAGCATTGATCAGATCAACAATGCCAAGAAGGTCATTGCTGATAAGTGGATGAATGTTGTTGGCGCGGATGTCAAATAAGCCCATCGCTCAAAACAGTAATGAAAAGCGGGACGCACCACTGGTGCGTCCCGCAACGCAAGGCTGGAAGAACTGGCTGGGGGTGATCCCCTTTTTCCTCTTTGCTGTTCTCTTCATCCTGCTGCCCTCGCTTGCCCTCCTGCTGGGCAGCTTTCAGGATAACCAGGGAAATCTCACCCTGCAAAACCTGATTGGCCTGACGGATCCCTCCATACTCTCTGCTTATTGGGTCAGTATTCGCATCAGCGCCGTCACCGCACTGGGCGGCGGGCTGCTGGGCTTTATGCTGGCTTATGGGGTGACCATTGGCGGGCTGCCGCGCTGGGTGCGCAGCGGTCTGACCACTTTTTCGGGGGTGGCCTCCAATTTTGCGGGCGTGCCGCTGGCTTTTGCCTTTATTGCCACGCTGGGGCGTACTGGCCTGATGACGGTGATTTTGAAAACCGTGTTCAACCTGGACCTTTATGAAGGCGGCTTCAGCCTGTATTCTTTCTGGGGATTGAGTTTCACTTATATGTATTTTCAATTTCCCCTGATGATTCTGGTGATTTTGCCGGCTCTGGAAGGATTGAAAAAGGAATGGCGCGAAGCCAGCGAAAGCCTGGGGGCCACGCCTTTTCAATACTGGTGGCACATTGGCCTGCCCATTCTGGCACCTTCGCTGCTGGCCAGCATGCTGCTGCTGTTTGGCAATGCCTTTGGCGCCTATGCCACAGCCCTTTCGCTGACCGGCGGGTTCATCAACCTGGTGACGATTGTCATTGGTTCGCAGATCAAAGGCGATATTCTGCACAATCCGGGGCTGGGCTATGCCATGGCTCTGGGAATGGTGATGGTGATGACAGTTTGCATGGGCGGCTATTACCTCCTGCGCCAGCGGAGTGAAAGGTGGCTGCGTAAATGAAAAAATCGCGTTTTTGGTCCTGGTTCTGGCTGGCCATTGGCGTGCTTTATTTTCTGGTGCCGCTGATTGCCACCTTTGATTTCTCGATGCGCGCCAAAAAAGGCGAATACAGCTTCCTGGCTTATCAGCGTATTCTTGAAGATCCTCAATTCTGGAAGACCATCCTCTTTTCGCTGGAGATGGCCATACTGACTGTCATTGTCAGCATCATCCTGGTGGTGCCGACGGCTTATTGGATCCGCTTGAAGCTGCCACAATTGCGCAATCTGGTGGAATTTATCACTATTTTGCCCTTTGTCATTCCGGCAATTGTGTTGGTGTTTGGCCTGGTGCGCGTGTTCAGCGGCGGGCCATTTTACCTGACCAACACAGAGATTGGGACGAATATTCTCCTGATTGCCGGGTACACGGTGCTGGGGCTGCCGTATATGTACAGGTCCGTGGATAACGGGCTGGCGGCGATTGACGTCCGTTCTCTGACAGAAGCGGCTCAATCGCTGGGAGCCAACTGGTTCACCATCATGTTTCGCATCATCTTCCCCAATTTGCGGGTGGCTCTGATTTCAGGCGCCTTCATTACCCTGGCCACGGTGATTGGCGAATTCACCATCACCAGTTTCCTGGTGGGCATCCAGGCTTTCGGCCCCTACATGTCATTGATCGGGCAGAATAAAACCTATGAGTCTTCATCGCTGGCGATCATCTCTTTCCTGCTGACCTGGGCGTTTATGGGCTTCATCCAGCTCTTTAACCGCGGAAATGAACAAACCATGCCTGTGGGGCATTAATTTCCTGAAAAGTGATAACCATGGCATATTTATCTCTTCAGAACATCAAGAAAATTTTTGGCGCCGCCACTGCGGTGGATAATTTCAACCTGGATATTGAAAAAGGTGAATTTGTCACCTTTTTGGGACCTTCCGGCTGCGGCAAAACCACCACCCTGCGCATGGTGGCGGGCTTTGAAACCCAGACCAGCGGGAACATCATCCTCAATGGTGAAGATATCTCCAACCGGCCGCCGAACAAACGCAACATGGGCATGGTGTTTCAATCCTATGCCCTGTTTCCCAACATGACTATTGCGGATAATATCGGCTTTGGCCTGAAAATTGCCAACCGGCCCAAGGAAGAAATTGCCACCCGTGTGCAGGAGATGCTCAATCTGATCCATCTGCCGGCCTATGGAAAACGTTATCCCTTCCAGTTGTCGGGCGGGCAGCAGCAGCGGGTGGCGCTGGCGCGGGCTCTGGCAGCCCGGCCGCAGATGCTGCTGCTGGATGAGCCGCTCTCGGCCCTGGATGCAAAAATCCGGCTCGATTTGCGCACTGAAATCAGAGCCATTCAACGTGAACTGGGCATCACTACCATTTATGTGACCCACGACCAGGAAGAAGCCCTATCTATTTCAGACCGGGTGGTGGTGATGAAGGACGGGCATATCGAGCAGATAGGTACGCCTTTTGAGATCTACAACTTCCCGCAGACGGCTTTCACGGCTTCGTTCATCGGTACATTAAATGTATTGAAAGCGGTGGTGAAGGATCCGGCGGCCGGCCTGCTGGAGTTTGAAGGACAGGTGATTCAGACAGCTTCACCATTGGGCGAAAAACGCAAGGGCGATAACGTGACCGTGGCCCTGCGGCCGGAAGGTCTTTCATTGCAGGAGGCCGAGAACCCTGAGTTGAATCATCTGAACGGGAAGATTGAAAACATCTTCTTTCTGGGCGCGGTGGTGCGGTTCCAGATAAGAATTGGCGAGACTCTGGTTTTGTTGGATACGTTCAATCATCCGCATCTCGAGGTGCCGGCGCTGGGCACGGCGGTTCAGGTGGGCTTTCCGCATCAGGCCTGCCTTGTCCTGACGCATGGTAAAGACTGAAAGGGTTTGAAAAACTCGGGTCTTGACGCTTTATGCTTAGTGTGATATATTAAGCAGGTTGATGCGGGGTAGAGCAGTGGTAGCTCGTCGGGCTCATAACCCGGAGGTCAGTGGTTCGAATCCACTCCCCGCTACTAAAGTCAAACCAGAGTCCGTCGGGCTCTGGTTTTTCGTTAGCCTGGCGCACAGCGGTAGACATTTTTCCAAAAATGGAGGAATTTCTTATGAACCGCAGTTCGCCGGGTACGTCAAAATCCAAAGTTTCACTTTCCTTAGCCAAAGCCATCGACGGCTTCCTTAAATTCAAAACAGCAGAGGGATTAAGCCAACGCACAATTACCTCCTATGAGTTCACTCTTGGTCATTGGTTGAAATACATCGGAGATCAAGAGGTATCGGATATTCAATCTTCCGACCTGACCGGCTACATGGCCTGGTTGAGAACCGAGTATAAACCGAGACGTTGGAACGGAAGCTCCGAGCCGCTGTCCGCCAAATCCATCCGAAATGTGTGGGTAACCTTTCGATCCTTTTTCGGATGGCTGCAGGTGGAGTTCAAATTTCCCAATCCCGCAAAAGAAATTGCGGCACCCAAGTTTCAAAAACATCCCGTTGAAACATTTACAAAAGAGGATGTGGAAAAAATTCTCAAGGCTTGCGTTTACTCGCGAGAATCGCAGACTGAAGAAAGGAAGAAGTTTGTGATGCGCCGGCCGAGCGCCAACCGTGACCAGGCGATTGTATTGATGTTGCTGGACACTGGATTGCGTGCGACCGAATTGTGTTCGTTGATCATCAACGATGTCGATCTCAAGACTGGAAAGGTCACTATTCGCCACGGAGTGGCTGGTGGCGCGAAAGGTGGCAAAGGTCGTACCGTATACCTGGGTAAAGTCGCTCGAAAATCCGTCTGGCGTTATCTTGCCAGCCGAGAAGATGGGGACGATCCCGACGCCCCCCTCTTCATCAGCCATGCGGATCGAGCTTTCAACAAGGACAGTTTGCGAGTCTTGATCAATCGGTTGGGAGACCGGGCAGAAATCAAGAAAGCTTATCCTCATAAATTCAGGCATACCTTCGCCATCACCTATTTGCGCTCCGGAGGGGATGTTTTTACCCTCCAATCGCTTCTGGGCCATGGATCGCTTGATATGGTACGCCACTATGCCCAGATAGCTGAAGTGGATGTGGAGCAAGCGCATCGCAAAGCCAGTCCTGCCGATAACATGCGTCTGTAACCAAGAAGTCTTCATTGAGCCAGCTTTCCTGCGATAAACATCAATGCTTTTTTCTGGCTTTCTCGATCAAGTTTATTAAGGAAGACCTCAAGCTCATCACCCGGCGTGGACATCGCCTTTCCTGACAGACCGGCAATACGATCTTGAACATCAGAAGAAAGCATAGGTGCGTAAGTACTGTCAGTGATCTCGATACTCTCGTGCATCAGATTCATGGAAACCGCTTTGTAATCCGCCATGGTCTGAGCATGAAGTAACCCGTAGACGGCGTGTCCATGCCGGAATTTGTGAGGTGATTTGAAATCAAGGTGTGCAATGGAAAACAACAACTCCAGGCGTTTTTGAAGAGCTTGAGAACGCGTCTTTCCAGGTTCATCCTGGGAAAGAAACTGATCTCCCCAGGAATGTGCAATCGGTGCGTACCAGGGACTTGAGCCCGGGAGTGATTTTCGAACGAAAGTATCCCACTGGCGGACCGGCGCAAGCACTTCGGGAATGTTCAACAGGAAAGTAGTTGCCTTCTTTCCATTCTTGGTATGAACACCCAGTTCTGGCCATTGGCGAAGTCTCAAGTTTTCAAGATCAACAGCCTCGATAGGTAATGTGGTAAATGCACTGGCACGCATACCGGAAAGGAAGAGCATGGCAGCAGCTGCTTTATCACGGAGTAAGGCCAGGCTTTCTTCGGGAACAGAGGTAGTGATTAATTTCTGGATTTCATCCAGAGAAACAAAAACATGCTCGGAAGAAATTTGTGGTAGGCGTGGTCTCCGTAGAGTATCAATCCATGAAACAGGAAGGTTGTTCATTTCGCGGGGATATGTAACCTTCGCCCAACGAAAAAAGCGTTTGCTTGAATCAATGATCTTCTTTTGGGATGCGCTGGCCAGGGTTCCTTTTCCTTCCTTACCAGGTAATGAAGCCAGATAGGACGGGAGGGTCGGGCGAATCACCTGCACCATGCGGAAATTCTGATCATCTGCCCAAAGCAGTAGATGGCGTAAATAAAAGCGATAGCGTTCAACGGAGGCCTGGTTCAACTGTAGAACTTCCTCGAGATACTTGAGATGTTCTTTAACTTTAAGATAGTTCTGGCGTTCGATCACGATGGGCTCCACGATTGATAACGGCTCCACAGTTTGCACAGGTGCCTTTGATTAAGACAAGGTTTCCCTTGATTGGTTGAATCTGAGGAGAAAGCAATTTGGATACCTGGTTACAACGCAAACAATAGGCTTCGTCTTCATTTAGCTTATTTGTCACTTTGGGTTTACGTTGGTTGTTGACCCATCTGGCAAACTCTTCCCCGTTGATCCAAATCCGGTTGCGGTTATCTCTTTGGTGGGGAACATCTATCTGCAACCAATCCCGCAAAGTGCTTTCAGCAATATCCAGCTCTTCACATATTTCACGCGGGGTATACAACATCGGCAATAACCCTGGTGCTTTGATGATGACGTTATGAGGTAATTTTGTCCGGTGAATTCTTTCTTCCATCCAACGATACTCCTAAGAAATAGTGTTTTATACTTTATCCATGCACCAGCAGATCATCCGCCCCGAAATCGTTGGCACCATTTCCAAAAGCTTGTTTGATCTGCAGGATATCTTCTGGAATAACGCCGGCATCTTGATTTTCGCCTAAGCCCGTGCGAATTTTTATGATTGATTCAGTCAATTGACTAGCCAGTTTGTTGGCGCGTTTTGCTTCGCGTCGCACAGTGCTCCAATCACCGGTTGATTGTGGTGGCATTAGTTCAGTCACATTGCTTGCCTCTTGTGCAAACTCATCATCATTTGTCAGCACTCTGTTTGCCATGCAACGAGCCTCAAATCGTCTCAGACTGCTATGGATCTCGTCTACGTGATCTTCAATACCAAGGGTTTCCAACTGTTCAAGTGATAAATCCGAAAGCTGAGATACATACCCGAATAAGCGGGTTAAGTCATCTTGAATGGTTTCAAGCTGCGAGACAAGCCTGGTATTCTGCGTCTTGACTAATTTTGTCATTAAGCATGTGTTCATTAGCGATCCTTTCCAAAAGAGTTACGAGTAGGATAACACCCAGGCTGGGCTACCTCAATCTATTAATTTCGATAGGGTCAAGTACCCTAATACCTATCGAAATTGATATATAGATTTTTCCTTCTTCTACTTGCACAATAAGATAATCTCGCCTATAATTTTACTGAACAGATGTTCTAAAATAAACCTCAGATTTTCTACTGTTACCTCACTTGCGCATACGACTCTAGAATGACCAAATCCCACTTATACAATCAACCACAAGGTCCTCTCTGGATAGATGCATGCTTGTTCAGGGGGGATTTATGCGTTATGAGCCATTATTTCAGGTCAACATAGGGGAGGATTTCTTCGATGCCATCCATTGTGGTTATCAATGATGAAGGATCTGTTCTTTACCAAAATGTGGTTGAAGACGTTCAGGATTTGGTAAAGATCATCCGGGATGGCAGAAATGTGCCTGGTTACGCGCTGGATGATTGCCCTGAAGTTCAGGTAAATGGTTTGATTGTTCTTGCTGGACAGCTACCCAAACCAAAAAGAAAAGCGCCGGCATTATCCGAGCGGCAGATCAGCGTTTTACAACTACTGGCGAGGGCGTATTCGCCAGATCAAATCGCGCTAAAACTTGGGTTGACCGAAGCGACCATTCGATTACATATCAGTGCTTTGAAGAAGAAATTTGGCACAGATAGCCGTGACCAAATGATGGCAATGGCTGGGCAATTAGGGTTGTGCGATCCTTTTGAAACGAGCACGGTCCATGATCAACAGGAGGATCAAAAACTCTCAAGATGATCTGATGAAATGAAGGGGGATTCGTTGTCAGATTGAAGAAAATATTATATGATTAGAGGCGAACATATTTTTCATATTCCACATCGAAATCCTTGAAAAGTAAAGCCACATGTCCAACTTTCCGGCCTGGTTTAACAGAGCGTACAAACGATGGAGCCGATCCCAGGCGGGAGAGGAAGATTTCATAGCCTTTTGCGATCTGTTAGGCTACCCACCTTCCAAGGTTTTAGGTTGGTTGCATGGTGAGTTTTTACCCGATGGTCCAGAAGTGCTAAGTATTGCTGGAACCCTTGGGTTAGAGGTTTATCTGGTACTGGATCTTCCAAAGCCCGATCCAGAGCTGATAAAGATTTATGGATCATTTGCACATTTAACCGGGCAGGACCGGTCAAATTTGGCTTTAGCCCTTATCGAAGTCGAAAGAGTTTTAAAGGAAGATAAAATCTCTACGAAAGCCCCTGAGGCCAAGGAAATCATTAAAAACACTTTTGAAAAATATGGGTTGAATAGATAGGCCAACAAATAAGTATGAAGAATCAACCTGTAAAGCGCCCATTTCTCCAGGGCGTTTTTTGATACTCAATTTTCATGTAATGCTATAATAAACTCAAGCAACTGTGTTTAAACATAATATTTGGGAGGGTCTTATGGACTCCGAATTCCTAACAGCTGAGGAAGTAGCCGAGTATTTACGTCTCCCGTTATCGACTGTTTATAAATTAGTTCAAGATAAACGATTACCTGGTTTTAAAGTTGGAAAGCATTGGCGGTTTCGAAAGGATTCAATCGAAAAATGGATTAAAGACCAGGAAAGAAAAAATGTCCTTTCCGATGAAGTAAAGTATGGCAATGAAAGGTAGTGTGCAAGCTAGGAGAATCGTTGAAGCATTTGAGAGGATTTTGATTGTCGATTATGCTGTCGAAGTCAACTTACAAGACTTGGATCTATTTGATAGGATCGGGATCTGAATGGCGCAAATAAATACATTGCAACCAGGTGATATTGTTTCCGGACTTGAACCTAACGAACACGTTGAGATTCAAAAAGTTGTGCCGTTCGGAAACAAAACACTAATAGAGGGTGTTGGCGTTACATCACGCCGCCTAGTAAAACGACCATTGAATACCGAAGAGTTTGACAAATTGGTCAAAATTCGCGGGACCGAGTATGCATTTAACGGTGATGCGAAAGCATTTATGCTTGGCGTTGAAGCTCAGCGTATTCGGATCGCCTATCAATTCGATCCCTTATTCGCAGTAAATTCGAGTGTTGTTGATGTCCTTCCTCACCAGGTGGAAGCGGTTTACCGTTACCTCTTACCGCTTCCCCGGATTCGATTCCTATTAGCAGACGATACAGGCGCCGGCAAAACCATCATGACGGGTTTGCTTATTAAGGAGCTCTTATTTCGCGGTGTGCTCAGCAAGGTTTTAATCGTAACGCCTGGTGGATTGACCCGCCAATGGCAAGATGAAATGCAGGAAAAATTCGGATTGTTTTTCCGGCTAATTAATCGCGCTTCTTTTGAGGCCGAGCCTGGTCAGTTTGCCAGATCGGAAGAAGGCTATTTCATCACATCAATAGATTTTATATCCCGACATGAAGGCTGCTTGAATGCTGCGCGAGAAACGCAATGGGATATGGTGGTATTTGATGAGGCACATAAGTTATCTGCTTACGAATATGGCTCCAAGGTGGATCGGAGCGCGAGGTATCACGTCGCGGAGGAACTCTCACCGCACACTGACCACCTCCTTTTCCTTACAGCAACCCCCCACCGCGGACGAAGAGATACTTTTCGCCGATTGTTAATGCTTCTTGATGAAGATCTATTTCAAAAAGATGAACTGGTCACAAAGCGAATCCATGATGCTGTGGCCACTTTCTCCGCAGCTGGTGCCCAGGATGATGAGCTAGCAATCACCAATGCTCGCAATCGTTTCTTCTTACGGCGTCTTAAGGAAGAAATGGTTGATTGGGATAACCAGCAGCTATTTAAGCCGCGCCATACGAAAACAGTCGGTTATGAACTAACTGCAGAAGAACTAGAACTATATAATGCCGTAACAAAATATGTTCGCTCGCGACGAAAAGAAGCGAAATCGAAACGGAATCGCCAGGTCGAACTAACACTTATGGTGATGCAGCGCCGTCTGGCAAGTAGTATCTATGCCATTACGCGTACACTACAGAACCGCTTAAAAGCCCTTGATGAAGTCTTGAAGATTCTCCGTGACACATCGCATAACCTTGCAGAGCGAAAGCGTTTACTTAATCAGCGTGATAATGACTTACCAGAAGATCTTGCAGAATACGAAGATTTGGATGAAACCCAGAGGGAAGATGTTGATAAAAGAATCTTCCGCCAGGTCTTGAGTGATGATCCGGCGGAAGTCGAAAAGGAGAGAGAAGAAGTCGCAGGCTTGCTCCGACTTGCTGAGTCTCTACGCAATCATCCAGAGGCAAAATTTTCAGAGCTACTTGAAGTACTAGATGATTCAGATGTGATTCGACGGGAAGACGAAAAGCTAGTCATCTTTACAGAACACAAAGATACGTTGGATAACCTTACCGACCGATTGACGCGCATGGGATACCATGTAACCATTATCCACGGTGGAATGGACGTGGAAATGCGCAAACAAGCCCAAAGAGAATTCCGTACTCGGTCAAAAATTATGATCGCAACCGATGCGGCCGGTGAGGGAATCAACCTACAATACTGTCGCTTTTTAATCAACTGGGATATCCCCTGGAACCCAAACCGGTTGGAACAACGAATGGGACGTATTCACCGCTATGGGCAAAAAGATGAAGTTTGGGTTTATAACTTGGTCGCCAGTAATACCCGTGAAGGCTCGGTTCTTGAGAAAGTCTTGAAAAAGATGGACATAATGCGAGAGCAAATGGGAGACGACCGGGTATACGACGTAGTGGATGAATTGCTGGAAGAAGTCCCCTTACTCCAATTGTTGGAGAACTCGATCGATTCGGAAACTGCCGCAAATGCTGTATCCACGGTAGAGAGTCAATTAGACAGCGGTTTAGAAAAACGAGCACAGGATTTGGTGGCATTGCAGAAAAAGCAATCGCTGGCATCCAAGTTGGATTTACGAGAAGCGCGTCGTTTAAGAGACACATCAGATGAGCGTAGATTGCAGCCATTATTCATTCAACGCTTCTTTATGACAGCTTATACTGAAGCTGGCGGCACAATCAACCCTGACCACACTTTTCCTGTTTTTCACCTCGGACGCACTCCATCGGGGTTGATGGATGTTGCTCGCTCGCTTCGCTTGCCAATCTCTGAAAAGCTCGATTTTCCTATCGTTTTTGATAAAGAACTGGTCAGCATTGCCAGCAAGGTGCGTGTACCAGAAGGGACCCGGTTGTTAGGCCCAGGACATCCTTTGTTTGAAGCCTTAATCGAATGGGCAATCCGCCGAGCACGCGATTCGTTCACCCGTGGAGTAACCCTTGTAGATCCAAATATCGGTCAACCGCAACGAATCTGGCTAATGCGTTCGAGTATTGAAGATGGACGATTGGAAGAAAAAAGACGTCTCGCCCATCAAGAGCTTAATCTGGTGGTCGCTGACCATCTAGGTCTGCGGGCGACTTCACCAGCCAATATCCTTAATTTTACTGTCCCGGATTTTGATTTTGAACTTCCTGGTATTCCACAACACGGCAACGAAGAAATTCAAATGTGGACGTATGAAAACCAGACCGAAAAACAATTAAAGAGAGTAATTCAGCAACGCGAGATGGAGTGTGAATTACGCAGATCTTATCTGGAAACAACTTTTACAGACCTGATCCTGGATTTACAGGAAAAGCTCAATGAATTTCAACAGCTCCAATTGTACGGCGAGGATGATCCTGAAGAACGCCAGAAATTGGAACAGCGTATTCAACAACTCAAAGATCGCAAAAAAATCCGCCTTGATGAGTTGGAACAAATGCTGAGATTATCATCCAATCTACCTGATATTGTTGCCAGTGGGATTGTCTTACCCGCTCCAACGGCTGTGTTAGAGCCAGATGAAACTGAGCAACACCAGGGCGTGCCAATGCGGCGCGATGATGAGGTAGAACAAATCGCGATGAACGTAGTGATGCAGTATGAGAAGCGGCGCGGATGGACACCTTTTGACGTTTCACAAGATGGTGAACATTACGATATTCGTTCTGAATCGCCAGCCTTTGAGATACGCTACATCGAAGTAAAAGGTCGAGCGGCAAGTGGCCCGATAATTCTCACTAGTCCTGAGATGGACAAGCTGAAACAATTGGGAGCCCGCGCTTACTTATATATTGTCACGTATTGCCGCGGAGAGCGTCCGAGACTGCGGATTATCAATGACCCGATGCGTTTCCTTTCGCCAGAAATGCTTTTCCGTCAGATTCAGTATTTGGTTCAAGAAAATGATTGGTCAAGATTTGGCGAACATACAGAGATATAGGGGGAATTATGGATCAGGCAGCTGTACGCAGATGGGATGAAGGTTTAGATGGAACTCCAAGACGAATCGCTGAAACAGCGGATTCTCCATTAAGAGTCCTGGCTGGCCCTGGTACCGGAAAATCATATGCACTAATGCGCCGTGTTGCTCGTTTATTGCAAGATGGGACAGTGCCTAATCGAATCCTAGTCTGTACTTTTACACGAACAGCAGCTCAGGATTTACGCAGGGATCTAGGAAATATCGGCATGCCTGAGGCCGAAGAGGTAATTGCAGGAACAATCCACTCTATTTGCTTCAGCATTTTATCCAGAAATCATGTATTGCCAATCACAGGTAGGGTTCCTCGCCCACTGCTCAAGTATGAAGAGCGGTTCCTGATCGAAGATCTAAATCATCAAGAATTCGGAGGGGTACGGGCAATAAGTGAGCGTTTATCAGCATTTAATTCCGCATGGGCACGAAGGCAGCATGAAACACCAGGATGGCCTTTAGATCAACAAGACCGCATTTTTCAAGCCGAATTGCTTCGGTGGCTTCAATTCCATCAGGCTATGCTCATTGGAGAACTTGTTCCCGAGACATTACATTTCTTATTAAACAATCCCTTGGCTGATGAACGAACCTTGTTTGATCATGTTCTTGTAGATGAATACCAGGACCTCAATCGTGCCGAACAGGATTTGGTTCAATTGCTGGCCGAGAATGGTACCCTGACAATTGTTGGGGACGAGGATCAATCGATTTATTCCTTCAAGTACGCTCACCCTGAAGGCATTGCTGAATTTGGTGAGCGACACCCTGAAACGCATGATGAATCTCTTGATGATTGCCGAAGATGCCCACAGTTGGTTGTGGAGATGGCAAACTCTTTGATCGTAAACAATCGCAACCGAACCGGACGAGCATTAAACCCATTGCTTGATAGACCCAGGGGAGATGTTTATCTGGTGCAATGGGAAAACTTGAACCATGAAGCAGAAGGAATAGCTCAATTTATTGCTCATCATGTTCAGCAACAGAATGTTCAACCTGGTCAAGTTCTTGTGTTAGCTCCCAGGCAAAAATTGGGCAAGCCGATTTGTGATTCACTTTTACGACTTGGAATACCCTCCCAGAGTTTCTATCAGGATTCCAGTTTAGATGGCAATTCGCACGACGAGCAAGAATCCGCTGCTCAACGAGTTCTTTCTGTGTTAGCACTGCTCGCCAATCCAGAGGATCGGGTTGCGTTGCGATGTTATTGTGGTTATGGGCATCGCAATTTAAATTATGCTGGATGGAACGCACTGCGTAATCATTGCCAGGCTTCGGGTGATTCGCCCATGGTTGCTCTTGAAGCGCAATTTAATGGCATCTTGCAGATCCCGCATATAGATGGAATTGTCGAAAAATATCAATTGCTTAGAGAGCAATTAGGTTTATTAGTCACCATGCAAGGCCATGAACTGGTTGATTCGCTTTTCCCTCCCGATCAGGCCTGGACAGAGTTGTTCCGTAACATTGCAGCTACTATAAGACCTGAGGATCTGGTACCTGCAAAGTTATTTGAAAGTATCCGCACTAATTTAACGCAGCCTGAATTACCAACAGATGTTGATTTTGTACGGGTAATGAGCCTGTATAAATCAAAAGGTTTGACCGCTGATATGGTCATCATCACTGGATTAATCCAGGGTTTGATACCTACTCCTTCGGGTGAGGATCTACCATTTAATGACCAACGTGCCTTTGAGGAGGAGCAGCGTCGGCTGTTCTATGTGGGAATCACACGAACACGACAGACATTAGTGCTTTCAAGTTTCAGACAGATGGATGCTGCCCTTGCTCACCAATTACAAGTACCATTGCCGGTGCAAAAGCGCCGTGTGATCAATACCATTACATCTCCGTTCATTAACGAGCTTGGACCTAATTGCCCCCGCCCAATGAGTGGTCAACAATTTCTGCTAACTTTAGGATAACCATTTATGAAAGCAAACTGCCCTCGTCTTATTGAAGTTGCCCTACCTATTCGTGAAATTTCTGCTGAAAGCGTGAGAGATAAAAATATCCATCATGCTCATATTTCTCATTTGCATATCTGGTGGGCGAGACGGCCATTGGCCGCATCACGTGCAATTGTTTTCGCCTCATTAATTCCTGATCCAGATCACGAAAATTGTCCCGAAGACTTTCGAGAAGCAGTTATTAGGCTATTAAAGAATGAGGTTCCCAAAGAACTGAAAGGATATTGGCGTGGAAGGGTATATCACAATGATCCAGATCCTTATTGCCCATCTGGCGATTTACCAGATACTCCACGGAATCGATTATTAGCATTCATTGCTAAATGGTCTCCAGAAAAAAACAACTACGAAAAGGGGAAAAGTGATAAATCACCATCAGTCGGTGAAGTTTTGGATGATCGCAGCCTTGTGAAATGGGAAACGTCCGATCCTTTGAACGTTCAAGGGAGGATGGTTTTAACGATCGCTGAACAATTAATCAAAATCGCAAATAAAGGAATTCCATCTGTTTTTGATCCGTTTTCAGGTGGAGGTGCAATTCCTCTTGAAGCCTTGCGTCTTGGAGCAAAAGCGATTGCGAATGATTACAATCCAGTGGCATTTACGCTCTTGAAAGCAACAATCGAATATCCCAAAATCCATGGGGTACCAGGCAAAAGATCCACAGGAATCTCGACAGTTACTCAGCACTTTGCTCAAGAAAAGAATGTTGAAAATATTTTGTCTTATGACCTGGAATACTGGGCAAATTGGATATTATCTCAGGCATCAAAACGCCTTTTGCAATATTATCCAATAGGTAGAGACAAACGTCCCGTTATTGGTTATCTTTGGGCAAGAACTGCACCCTGTTCCAATCCGGCGTGTCGAATCAATATTCCTTTGCTAAAGACCTTTATGCTTGCGACCAAGCCGGACCGGCGGACTGCATTGGGATTGGTCATTTCAAACGGAAAAATATCCTTTGAAGTAATAAAGGGTAGGCAAATTGCACAAGAAGAAGGCACATTAGTAAGTAACGGCGTACGTTGCCCAGTTTGCCACCAGATTACACCGACCGAAGATATTAAGAGAGCAACTTTTGAAGGCACGTCAGGGGAACAAATCGTAGCCGTCATTGTTGAGGGAGCGAAAGGTAAAGATTATAGAGCAGCTGAACTTACAGATATTGAAGCTTTTGAAAAAGCGAGACTCGATGCACATGAAGTAGAAATTCCCAGTGAGCCAATGCCAGACAGCCCAGATACTGTGGCTGGTCGTGGTTGGAATTTTAAACGATGGGGAGATTTGTTTAATCCTCGCCAAATACTGGTTATCCAGACTTTCATTGAAATCATGCAAGAAGGGTTAGCGAAGATTCAAGAACAATATGACAAGGATTACGCAGAGGCATTAGCGGTATATCTAGGCCTGTGGATTGACCGGATGGCTTCATTCAGCAACAACGTGTGTCGTTGGCGTGGCAGCCATGAAAAAAGCGAAACTCCATTTGGCGGGCAAGCGATCCCTATGATGTACGATTATCCAGAGGTAAATCCTTTCGCTGACAGTTCTGGTACGCCTTCAACACAGCTTAGGTATATGCTAGGTGTCATTGACCATGAGTCTACGTTCGGTTTTAGGACATTTCCCAAGCCAATAATTACATGTGGTGATAGTTCAAAAATTGACCTACCTACTGGAAGTATCAATGTGGTAGTAACCGACCCACCTTATTTTGACGCCATCGCATATGCAGATTTATCAGATTTCTTCTATGTATGGTTAAAGCGAAGCATCGGTAGTCACTTTCCTAATGAATATAGGACGCCGCTTACACCAAAAACGGGAGAGGCAACGGCACTAAAGCATCATCATGAGGGGAACGCCAGCAAAGCTCGTGACCACTTTACAGCGAAACTAACAGAATGTATCAAAGAGGCTCGTCGAGTTTGTTCTGAGGACGGCATTTTATCCATCATGTTTGCACATCAATCCACAGAGGCATGGACGGCATTGGTAAATACACTTTTCGAAGCAGACTTAACAATTACAGCCACTTATCCAATAGAAACCGAAATGAAATCCACGGCTTTTGCTTTGGATACCGCTTCTCTTGAGTCATCTATTACTGTTGTCTGCCGACCAAGAGTGAAAGAGAATGTAGCGTCCTTCAAGAATATTCGTGGAGAAATCGAGAAAACAGTCACCAGAAATGTCAAGCGCTTTTGGAGCTACGGTTTTCGTGGAGCGGATCTGATTGTCGCTTGTTACGGACCAGCAGTCGGGGTTTTCGGCCGATACGAACGAGTGGAAAAAGCAGATGGCTCGGTCGTTTCAATTACTGATTTGTTGGAACTGGTCCGAGAATTAGCATTAAAAGCTATTGCAGGGGAATTCGAAGGCGATGGACTCTCAAGGTTGTATTTCATCTGGCTCAATCTTTATGGTGTAAATGAACAATCCTGGGATGATGCCAGACTCGTTATTCAGATTGGTAGCGAAGGCGAAGATGCCATGGAAGTTGCCAGGAGAAACGGCTTATTTGTGATTGAGGGTCCTAAATGTCGTTTAGCTCTATTGCGCGATCGTTCTGATCATCGACATTTAGGCGAAGACCTAACATCCCCGCTGATCGACCAACTGCACCAGGCAATGCTGCTATGGAAACAGGAGCGACGGTCGGAACTGGTGCAGTACTTGAAAACCAACAACATTGCAGAACACGAGTCCTTCTGGAAGCTTGCACAGGCGTTGTTTGAAGTCCTGCCGCGCGGCGAGGAAGATTGGAAGTTGATCAGCGCTCTACTGGGCGAACGAGAAACACTTAGACAGGAAGTACGTCAGGCTGAACCGCCCAAAGGTCCAGAGCAATTATCGTTGATCTGATCTAATCGAATTGGCTGAAGGAGTAAAAAAACATGCCCGAAACATTGTCACCCTGGTACGCAATCGCAACCCCCCATGAGGATATTCAGAAAGGCCGCCTGAGCGAAGCCGTTTTTGCCGCCAACCTCTGGGAAGTTACCCAGAATACAGCGCCAGATATTTATTGTGATGCCGAAGCATTCTTTGCAAAAACCTATTTAACCCACGGTCTCACCAGCATTTTAAGCAAGGTCAGTCGCGCGATATCCGGCGGCGCTGAAGCAGGCGACCGGATTATCAGCCTGCAAACCTCGTTTGGCGGTGGCAAAACCCATGTTTTAGTAGCGCTATGGCACCTGGCACGCAACAGCGAGATTTTACGTACTTCTTCCCAATGCGCGGATTTGCGCCGGGCGTTGAAAGAAGAGATACCTCAACGTGTTCGGTCCATTGCAGTTTTCACCAACCAGACCTGTGATGCCACCCAGGGTCGGCAGACCCAGGAGGGAATCCGTACACGGACTTTGTGGGGTGAATTGGCTTTCCAGCTTGGCGGAGTTGAGCTTTACCGTGAGATCGAAGCCAATGATCAGGCACGCACCTGTCCGCAGGGGTTGTTTGAATCCATTTTGCGAAAATCCGCACCTTGCCTGATTTTGTTAGATGAATTAGCAGATTACTGCGTTGGCGCTGCCGGCGTGCAGGTAGGATCGGGTACGTTAGCAGATCAAACCATTTCGTTTGCGCAACAGCTCTGCCAGGCAGTATCCAATGTTCCCGGCTCAGCTCTGGTTGCTACACTACCTGCCAGCCATTTGGAGGTAGCCAGTTCAGAACGCGGACAGGAAATCCTGGCATCGCTCGAAAATCGTTTTGGCCGCATGGCTGCCGACGCCCGTCCGGTTGCTGATGAAGAAATATACCAGGTAGTTCGCCGACGTTTGTTTGAAACCATCGGTGACCCAACGGAAATTGAAAAGGTGGCAGGCGCGTACGCCCGCATGTACCAACAGCACCCGAATGAAGTTCCTCAAGAAGCCACACGCGCTGATTACAAACAGAGCATTATCAATGCCTATCCTTTTCATCCCACATTGATTGATGCCTTCTATAAACGTTGGGGTAGCCACAGTGGTTTTCAGCGTACGCGCGGTGTCTTACGACTGTTGGCATCCATCGTGGGTGATCTTTGGCAACGCCGAAGTACCGAAACGCAATCCCAGGCACTAATTCAACCGGCACACCTGAATTTCACTGTGGATGCGCTTAAATCATCGCTCACACGTTTATGGGGCGCATCTTATGAATCGGTCATCGCAGCGGATGTTATCGGCAAAACAAGTAATTCAGTCCAGTTTGATGAAGAACGTGGCAGCGACTATTTGAGGGAAAAGATAGGGCAAGGTTTGGCTTCCACCATTTTGCTTGGTTCTTTTGGCGCTCAGGGTGATCGAGTCGGTTACAGCACGCGAGAATTAAAATTGTGCACAGCCAGGCCTGGTTTGAACTGGAGTTATACCGATGGTGCTTTACTCGAATTGGAAAACCGCGCTTTTTACATGCGTTTTCCAACCGCTGGAAACCTAGGAAAACGATACTGGTTTGATACACGCCCAACGCTGGTAAATCTGATTGTTCGCTACCGCCAGCAATTTGTCAGTAATGATTTCAATACGGAAATTATCGATGCAGTTCAAACTCAGGTTAACAATTCCAGACTTGAACCTGCAACATGGCGTGTTCTTGTAAACCCTGGATCTGATTTACCTGAACAACGTTCCTTAGCTTTACTTGTTCTTTCACCCGATTTGCCATATGCGGAAAATGGCCAGGCTGCCGCTAACAATCCACCTCTGGAAAGGCGGGTAAAGCTTCTAAGCACTAAATGTGGAGCCCGTGATCGGCTTTATCGAAACACATTACTTTTCCTACTGCCTTCAGTCCGCGGTCTAACAAAATTGCGTAACGCTTTACGCGAGGTAACCACTCTCGACGCCATTAAACGTGACTATGGAACGCAACTTGATCCAGAACAAAAAGGCGATTTGGAAACCCGTCTCACCACTGCCAAACAATCGGTTACCCAGTCGCTGGGTGCAGCATTCTCTTATATTGCTCGAATCCGGGGTGAAGAGATTAGCGTTACGGCGCTCAGCTCCGCCGGCAGCAACTTTGGTGATCATCTGCAAATTGTTTGGAAACAATTGGTGGAAGAAGAGGAGTGGATTTTACGGAAAATCGGCCGGGTGACCATGCAAGAATCTGGACTTGTACTGTCTGATGGGAGTATGCGTCTCAAGGATGCAATCGAATCTTTTCTGCGGTATACCGATAAACCGATGATCGCTACGCGGGATGCAGTCGTTAATGGCCTGCAGGATGCCTGCAAGGAAAGGTTAATCGGTTTGGGTCAGGGGCTTAACGCGAAGGAGTTGCAGAAAAAATGGTGCGGTGGATCTGTCAGCATTGATCCCAACGAAGAAGGCCTTTGGATAATTCCCGCATTTGAACCAGAGCCTGTTCTTCCACCGGTTGTTACTCCTCCGCCCAGTGGTGGAACACCAGCAGACAGTATTTATCCGCCAAGTGATGGATCTGACACGGGCCCAATATCTACGCCACCTTCTGAAGGAGGAGATGTTGTCATACCGCCCGCTGACAACACAATTCGTCAGATGACCATCCAGGGCAATGTGCCCGTTGAGAGTTGGGCAGATATTTTCCGCTCCTTCGTTGGTCCAGCTGCACGAATGGGACTTAAAAAAATGAAATTGGGAATCCATTTTGAGTTTGTAACCCAGGACGGGCAACCTTTGGATGAGAATGATCCTCGATTAAAAGCAATGATCGAGTCTGCGCGACAATTGGGGTTAGATCTTAAGAAAGAGTGAGGCATACCGCTCTCAAAAGAGACGATGGAAATTGCAGAAAATATAAATCAACAAAAAGGGGTCAACATGACTACCAATATTGATGCGAACATTCTAAATCTTGTTCAGCATGTCGAATTGAATAAAATCGGTTGGTGGGATTCCGTTATCCAGCGACTTATCGTGGCTACATTATGGATGGACGGAAAAGTTGACTCCATGTCTGTTGATGACTTGGAAAGAGCCCTTAAATCACATTTTGATTTAGATTTAGGGGCACGGCTAAACTCAGTTATCGACCAAATTGCTGGAATTGGCAACATAATTAAATTATCAGACGGGAAGATTCGATTATCTGAGGCATGTTTAAAAACAATAAATTCAGATGTTCGCGAAGCAGAGGAAATAATTGATAGGGCTAAGAAAGCATTCATCGATACGCTTACCAGTGATGAATTAACTTCGGCTGAAAAAGAACAGATCTGGGCTGATTTTAACGATTCATTTTTACGTCCCTTTATAAAGAACATCGGAGCCAATATTTACGAATTATTAAATGTTCGATCTGTTAACCTCGACCAATCGCTTCTCGACACCTTCTTAGACCACTATCGACCTGAACAAAGAAATTACTTGTTCAATTCTGCTCAACTATTCCTTACCTCGATTGATCAAAATGTCAGATCCTACATTTTGAGATCGTTAAATACCCATTTTTGTGTTGAAGCTTGTGGCCTTGATCAAAAAACTATACGATCCTTACAAAACTCATTAGGCCAAGCAAAAAATGTAACACTCTTTATCGATACAAATTTCCTTTTTTCAATTTTAGAGTTGCATGAAAATCCATCAAATGCTGCTGCATTAGGGTTAATTGAATTAATCAAGAACCTAAGCAAGGAATTAAATATTAAGTTGTATGTTACAAATCCAACATTGGATGAAGCACGTGCTGTGTTGCGAGGAACTATTGATTCATTAAACGGGTCAAGAATTACACCTAATATGGCGGAAGTAGCAGGTAGATATGTGAGCGGTCTCTCAAGGAAATTTTTCTACGAGGTAAATCGCTCAAATACACCCTTGACTCCAAAACAATTTTTCCAACCATATATTGATAATCTGGTTCTAATCTTAAGAACTAAAGGTGTAGAAGTTTTCAACGAGGATATTGCTCAATTAAACACCCGCCAGGATGTTGTGGATGACCTTATTACGCAAACGGAATATGAGGAGAACAAGTGGGGAGAAAAAGCAAAGGCATATAAGCCTTTAGAGCACGATATTGTTTTATGGCACTTAATAAAAGATAAGCGCAGGATTGGGGTAGATTCTCCTTTAGATGCTGAGTATTGGATAGTTACTATTGATTTTCGTTTCCTGGGTTTTGATGATTATAAAAAAACTAATAATATAATTATTGTCCCGATTTGCATACATCCAACCACATTAGTGCAATTGCTCCAATTCTGGATTCCACGTAGTCAATTACTTGAAGACACGCTTTATAGTTCTCTTTGGCTTCCATTTGTTTTTCGTGATTTAGACCCTCAATCTGAAAACATTACGATTGAAATTGTAAAAACTCTTGGGCGGTTTGAGAATGTTGGCGATTTACCTAAAGAAACAATAATTGGCATATTAGTAAATGAAGCATTACGGCAAAGAATAAAAAATGAGACCAATGTAGAAAAACAAATAGAGTTGGTCAGAGAAGCATTAATTGAGCAGAATTTAAAAGCTCAGGCTCAAATTGACGAAGAAAAAAGTAAGAATAAGGGATACGAACAAATTTTGCAAGAAAAGGAAGCAGACATCACCAGGTTGAGAGACGATCTTCAGACTACCCGAACTGAATTGGCTCAAGAAAGAGAGGATAGACAAGGACTATCCAGCGAGTTGGCTTCGATTAGGCAAACCTTGGAAACGAGAGACAAGGACGAGTATAAGAAACGTACTCAACAAAAATACGTTATCATCGGGGTAATTATTCCTTTCGTTTTGTTATTGCTGGCATGGTTTGTTATTACGACAAAATTCGTAAACCTAATCCTTTATGCAGGTATTTTTACGGGTAGTTTCCTAGTTGTTTGGAGTTGGTTATTTGATTATTTTGGCGAAAAGAATAAAATTATTTCGGAAACAAGAAGCTTCAAGGTTTATCATTCCATAATTAAATGGGTATTATCGATTCTTGGTGTCATCCTCATAGGAATAATGACAAATGCTTTATATGATTGGCTAAAAATTGCTGTCACACAATTTTTTGGACAACAAAAACCATAATAAATGGGCTCTTGAAAACCTTAATTTTCAAGAGCCCAAGTTTCAAAATTCCAATCCCATCTGACCCTCCGGTACCATCTCCTTTCTCCTTGTCCGTCTGACCACCACTGTCTTCTGGCTCACCCAATCATCCCAGGTCATCACTTTCGGACCAGGAATGATTACTGCACTCGGGGTCGTCAGGCTGCCCATCGGATTATGGCTAACTTGCAGATCGTCAGCAAACAAGGTCTGTAGATCAGAGAGCTTCGCGCCTTCCAGCACATCACGAGCGAGCTGGGTGAGAAAGTCGCCTTCCTCCTCTGGAACAATCGCACCTCCGACTTCATCCCCATAAACGAGCTGTGCGGCCTTCATCTTTTTTCCCATCAAAGCCAGCGCTGTTGCTTCCATCGCCGACGAGTAAACCGAGAAAATCGCTTTGACCGGCTGAGTCTGTCCCAAACGCCATACACGTCGCACGCTTTGCCACAACGTATAGAGCGAATATTCGATCTCGAAGAACACCACGGTTGAAAATTGCACCAGGTCGAGACCTGTTTCCACTAGCCGGGGGTTACAGATTAAAACATCGATGGTATTCACACGTTTGGCAATCCATTCTTCGCGCTTACGTGGGTCAACATTACCGCCCAAGATAGAAACCCTCAGTCCATTGGATTGCAGCGGCATCATTACCCGATCTTGAATATCGCGGGTACCAGTCTGACGAACATAGACCAACACTTTTCGCCCTTGCTGCTTTTCAACCTTACAGAAATCTGCCAGCCAGTTCTCTTTCGGCAGCCATTTATGGCCATTCGGATTGATTGCCGGCAACTCCATCAACGGTACTTTCCGCACGGTTTTGCCATCACTGTCATCCACCTCATCTACCACCACAACCTCATCCCGAAAAGCAGAATTTGGCCGGGCTAAAGTCCATTGAAGCCAGGTGGATAGGTAACGACTAGATTGGATAGCCAGTTGTTTCAAGCTGCTGTCCATGCTGTGATACTGCTGTCCCTGGTCATCGAGCATATCCAAGGCAACGACTTCCTCTTTATACGATGGCAGAGCCAGGTTCAGATCCTTCAAGCTCAGGAATATGGTTGTGTCTAGTAACCGACTCACGATGGCTGGACTGACTCCCGGTTGTTCTTTCGCCTGATTACGGTAGCGCCGGTTGCCAGTGTACACACCATCTTCATCCGCATCTTCATTGCGCCTCCGTCTTCGGGTGGTTTCAAGTACCCCGTACAACCGCGCCCAGCGTTTCTCATCATGGAAAGCAAAATCACGACGAACACCATGGTTCAAACGATGCAGCAGCCAGAATATTGAGGTGCTTTTTCCACCGAAGAATGTCCCGGTGAGCGTTAGTGTCCACTTCACCGCTGTTACCAGTTGATGAAACGCGACACCCCGATCTGACGACTTGGATTTAAACTGATGGACCTCATCGGCTATCAGAAGCTTGAATGCGCCCTTAGCATGTTTAGTGATGTATTCCGAAATGCTATGGCGCCTTGCCCCGTTGAACTCAAACAGGGGCGTTCCACATGGACGCGTGCCCCATACCGAGTCACCGTTGGCATCAAGTTTCGTCCTCCCATCTGCATCCAACTCCCATCCAGGGATTCGATTGTGACAGAATTGGCGTTTTTCTGCCAATTCAGAGGCATTGGTCATCGGAACCACAAATCCGTCCTTTTCGACCATCACGACCTTACCACAACCAGGACAAGCACAGGCATCCACAATCTTTCCAGTCAGCGGGTCTCTTGCTTTCCTGTTGATAACCGCCGGCTGCCATCCTGCACCAAACTTGGCAGAGGTGTGTGCTACCACTGCCACCCATTTGGGCTTTAAACCTCCTTTCTTTTGAGCAGCATCACAAGCTGCTTTATATTGCTCCAGGAATTCCCGGACATCGTTCACATCAGTAACTTCGTCACTATTCCGACCGATGCGACGAATTTCTCGTGCATAAGCGCCTGGGATCACCTCCTCGATTTCGCGGATCCACTTTGGTACAAGGTGTGGAGGGCAAAGCACGATTGCCGGGTAAGCATCCAGCAGCTCTATCACGCCCGTCGAAATTGTCGTCTTTCCGGTCCCCATTTCTGCCTGGCAGTTTGCCACGCCATTTTTCCGAATTGAACGAGCTAACGCCGCTGCCGCATGTCTTTGGGCAGGCAGCAATCCAGCGCGCTCTTGTCCAGGAAGGGCTTTTCGTTGAGTACCAAGCCTATCGAGGATTTCAATTTCGTTTTCAGTCGGATCCAGGTTATAGATGGGCTTATAGGTTTCCAGCACATGCGCCGCGATTTTCTCGCCGTGAACTTTCATGAACTCTGAAAGTCCTTTTACATCCTGGATCACCTGGATACCATCCTGCTTCAGAACAGCTACCGTAGTAACAAAACGATCCTTGTAGGTTTCAACGACTGTATCTGTCTCTTTGGAATCTGGCTGTTCAGTCTTTTCCACCACCTTGATCACCCGTCCCTTGATCAGCATTGGCTTACCTTCTTCGTCAGCCAGTCTCACCGTGCCCATCATGCCAGAGGCCATGAGCATAGCGATATGCCCTTTCTTCAAGGGCATGACTGGTTGGGAGAGTTGAGCCAGACCGCGCGTTGGATGTATCAGGTCAAGCCAATCACTGGTCGTGTGGACACCTGCTTCCTTTGTGGCTTCAACCACCTCTTCCGGTTCCCAATCCGTTCGCTTGAACACAACTGGTTTGCCATTTGCACCTCGTGATGGTGTAGACAGCAGTTGATAGATCGGTTCAATAGCAGATTGGATAGGTTCCAGGTCCATCGACGCCAGGCTTTGAAGCGAAAGAACCTCCTTGTCTGTGGGTAGCTGGTAGAGCTTGCGCTTGGAGGCCAACACCACCACCTGTTTGAATTTCTCGTACAATCCATCCGGAAACCGATAGACCGTGATAGCTTCATAATGCCCGGCCAAAAGCCGAGCAACTTCAATCATTCCCAGAATTTTCTGTGGGATGATATAGGTCAGAAGCCCGCCACGCATCAGCTTGGAGGAGGTCGTCTTGAGAAAATCCCATTCCAGTCGTTTTTGACCTTCAAATCGGTCAAATTCATATGGTGGATTCAAATAGAGCCAGGAAATGCTTTCATCACTCAGAACACAAGCCTGCCAGGGAGCCTGGTAAACCTTATCCATCACGGTTTGAGCTTTCCCTGCTCGTTCTGGTGAGAGTTCTACACCCCAGGTTTCGCAGTTGAGTGCGTTGCCCAAGAAAGAAGCAGCTTTTCCTTCCCCTGCGCAGGGATCAAATAACCGCCCTCTTTCGCTAGGCGGTTTCAAGTAAGTGCGGATGATCTCGACAACCGGTTCATCCGTGGGATAGTACCCCATTCTTTCGATTGCTGGTGGACGCATTGTTCACTCCTTTACGAAAAAATCCCCGCAGGAGACGCGTCCAACCCCTCGAGGGGATGAAAAGCGCCCCCTCCGGGGTGATGTAGCGAGTAGTTTTACTTGTTCAATCAGATCGCTAGTGAGATTTCCTCCTGAGCTAATAACTCGGATAACAGTTCTTTCCAGTCAGCCTGCAGGTCAATTCTGGCACCAAGGATACAATCGCCACCTGTGGCCAGATCTTGAACCAACTTGCGGCAGCGAGCTTGTTTCCAAAGAGCCACTGACCATTCATCCAGAATCGGCACTTCCAGAGCTTCTTTGATTCGTTCAACGAAAAGCTGAATCAATTCCTTTCCTGGATCAGGTGTTCCTCGAAAAATAAGCAGATATGCACAAAGGTCCTCTGGTTCCCATTTTCCAGGAAGCGCGAGCCGAGATACGAACCCGACATGATGACTGGTGTATTCAGGCATGGCTTGCCAGGCTTGTTCATACTTATCAGTGGGGATCATGGACACATCGCTTGCACCATCCCGAGTCATTTGTAGCGGTTTCCCGCACATCAGAGTCACTCGTAGTGATTCCAGACTGGTCTTGTAACCTACCAGACCGATGTAAGCCAGGTTGTGTTCGGCGTCATAAGCATAGCCGGTGGCATGTGCCATTGCTTGCCCGTTCCGAAGCTTTGGTACCGCTTCAGGAAATAGACGATCACCCGATTTGGAATCCCCGCTTTCCTTCGGAACAATCTTCCAAACAACAATCCCAGAATTGACTCGAGCCAGTTCTTCGTTGACCTCTTTCAGAACTTCGTACAGACCTTTCCAGGGTTGTGCTCCGGTGAAGGTGACGCTGGTTTCGCCGCATTGAATATGGATACTCCGGTCCTTTACATCGAGGATTGCTTCACCTAGAGTAAGAATTCGGTAGTTAGCTAACACTTGGGGTAGTTTCTCACCCGATTTTGCAGTAAACAGGTAAGCTCCGAGTTCCGAATCGTAGTTAAGGAAACCGGCTTTTCCAACTGCATAATCGTATGGGTAAGCTGCCCGTGTCAGTTCCTGACCGAGATCTTCTCTCGAAGGTAAGCCACAGCCATCCTTATAAGCAGCGATAATGATCTTGCCCTCCTTCTGCCTGGCGATAATGCGGTTCACTTTTTCACGCAGGTATTTGTCTTCGTAAACATTCATGTGATCCTCCTTTGGATTAGATATGGATTGACTAACCAACGTTGAATAGCAAAAATAGCCAACGTTCTTGTGTTTCTGTATGCACTGCATAACAGAACATCAAACCAGGTGCCTGAAACGTGTATATTGTTTCAGCAACCAGGTTTCATGCCCTGTCCATTCACATGTAAAATGAAGTAGTCTTTTTATATCCGCCGCAAAACCGAAAGCTGAACTTTATTATGAAAATTTATGAAATCGATGGAAAAAAATATCGGTTACCTAATGAACTCACTGATTTTCAGCTGCAAATGTACATTCACTTGATAAATTGGAAATGGACTCATCTGACTCAAGAATCGGGATATTTCAATCACTCTCCTTATGATGCTTTGCTACCAGACGAATTAAAATCACAGGGCTATCCGCTGTATCGCCCAATTAAAGAGCGTTTCCTGGATCATCAACAACGATTCCCCTTTAAATCCCATAAGTTTCTTGGACATATGGCGAGTTCTCAGGCTGCATGCGCAAATTTGTTCTTACCTCTCCTCGAGGATCCGCTGATCGCTGCCAAGGTTCTAGGTGCTGTAAAAACAGACCTAAAGTCAATTGCGACGGATCATCTAGACAGAGGATTTCGGATCGAGTTTTGGGATGAACCTGACAATGTGCTGAATGACCATACGAATGTGAGCGGAACCGACGCAGATATAGCCATCGCATACTATGATCATGAGGGCAATCTCAACCTATGGATGATTGAACATAAACTGACAGAAGTGGAGTTTACAACTTGCGGAGGTTTCAAGAGCCCGGGGCGCACCCCCTCACATGCCTGCGCACCAGCATCCGCGATTCTGGATAATAAAAACCTTTGTTATTACCACAGCAAATGTAAATTTCGTTATTGGGATATTACCTTGCAAGATACTTCACCGTTTACCGCCGACCGCATTAAAGAATATGACGAATGCCCATTCAAAGGTGGCATGAATCAGTTGTGGCGAAATCAGCTGCTTGCCATAAGCCTTGAAACATCGCCCTCTCCCAAATGGCCTTACAAGAAAGTGTATTTTTCGGTGGTGTATCATCCTCGGAATGATTCCTTACAGCCATCCATCAATGAATTTCATAAATTGATTGGATACAACGACCGGTTCTTTGCGTTTTCATCGGAAAAATTAATAACCCGAGCAAAAGAGATAAATGAGCCGGCTTTATCTGAATGGGTACGCTGGTATCAAGAACTTTATTACTTCTAACCGAGAAACCGTAGTTACATCGGAGAGGTTCACGGGGAAGCCCAATGCTTCCCCGTGATTATCTACCTTCCATCGATATGCATGGGCATTAAAACGTATAAATTCTCCTCATCTCCAGTCGAATGGAGAACCGCCGGTGTGTTGTGGGCATTCGCCTCAATGGTCACATTCTTGGTAGTGATGACTTCCAAACCATCTTGCAGGAATTTTACATTGAATGCTATCTCCAATTCCTGTCCTTCAACCGTGGCTTCAAGTTCTATCTCACTGGCGCCGGTCTCATCGGATTCGGCCAACAGTTTGACTTTCCCTGTTTGATCAGCTCCGGGTTGAAGGTGAAAACGTACCACATTGCTCCCTTCGCGAGCAATGATGCTGGCCTGTTTACAGGCTTTGAGCAGGTCACCCGCGTCAAGGACTGCTCTGGTCTTATGACTCTTGGGAAGGATCGCCTGATAATCCGGGAATTTCCCATCGATCAATTGTGAAACAATCTGCACGTTTTCACAACGGAACACTACCTGGCTGCCACTCGTGGGTAAAACAAGAGTGATCCTGGCTGTTTTAGTCGCGTTCAAGATTCGCATCACCTCTTTCAATGCAGAAGCCGGTATGATTAACTGCTGCTTGGCGAACAGGTCTGGAAGGATCGCTTTAAAGATAGCGAGACGGAATCCATCCGTTCCGACCATGGATACGGTCTTTCCATCCATGCTCATCAAGACTCCAGTCAGTACAGGTCGGGTATCATCCATGGAAGCTGCGAACGCAACCTTTTGGATCATCTCTTTGAACATACTTGCGTCCATTGAAACCCCATTGGTGATAGGGTACTCCGGGATGGTTGGGAACTCGGATGCATCAATCCCCTTGACGATCCCTTTATAGGTTCCGCACTTCAATGATGCTTCCGGTTTCCCATTTACCGAAAAAACGACTTCGGGATCTGTAAAGCTGTTAATCACATCAGTCAGTGTTTTGGCGGGTAAGGTCAAACCCAGGTCGCCGTCCAAATTGGCATCCATCCAAACCGTGACCCCCACGGTCAAGTCGGTAGCCGAGAGGCGAAGCTTATCCTCATCCTTACTGAGCAAAATGTTCGATAAGATCGGTAGATGGGAGTGAGAATCTACCGCTCGTCCAACAATCGCCAGACTTTCAGAAAAAGTATTCTTTTGAACAGTCACTTTGCAGGTCATTCTGTATCTCCTTGTTGTTTTATAGACTGGGCATTTGATCGTCCAACCAGTGTTCAAGTGCAGCAACGAGCTTCTCGTCTTCTGCAATTTGCGCCATAAGTTCATCCATGCTAGGGAAGTGCAATAGTTGTTGCTCCAATTCCCCTACCCATTTCTCCATTTCTTCTGACGAAAGGGAGACAGGCTTTTCCAGCTTAACTCCCTGGTTCCATTGGGTTGCTTGAAAGCGATCTGCTACTTTGCATGGCGCAACGAAAGCCCGGCGCTCAACAAGATCGATAATCAAGTGATAGTCCGCAGGATTTTCAGAAGAACCCAGGTTGAACTCCGTCAGGAGAGGATGTACTGATTTATGTTGCACATAGGCCAGGTAGCCAGGCCAGAGACCAGTAAAGGTCACCAGACCATCCGATACCATGACCTCATCTCCGCAGGGTTCCCACCAGAGGACAAGATAATGGGCATTCCGATAATTTCGGTAACCCACTGCCTGTTCCAGAAGTGGTGCAGGTGGAACAGGGATTTTGAGTTGGATCATCTGTTTTTCCATGTATCTCCTTTGTTACAAAATAGTCTTCGAGTGGATAAGTATCCGGGTCCGGTTCAAGATCATGCTTTTCCACTTCAATCTCAACCCAATCTGTGAGCTTTTCCAGTTCCTCTCCTGTCATACGTGGCGGAGGAGGAAACCAGTCATTCCAGTCCGATTCTGGCGGACTGTCACCCAGACACTCTTCATCAAACTTGCCCAGGATGAAATCTTCCAATGACTTCTTGCAGCAATCATCTATTAGGGCAATTTCTGTTTGAACCCGTTCCCAATTCACATCTTTTTGTGTTTCGTACAAAACCTCCAATTCTTCCTCCTTTGGTGAAATAATCCAACGTTACGCATCTAAATACCCAACGTTAAAGCTATCTACAGACCAACCCTCAGAAGGTTGATCCATACATTTGCGCCAACGTTGTTCGACACGCAGGGGTTCAACCCCTGCGTGTCTCATCGTGATTAGAATTCGTCAAACAAATCTGCAGAAGCACCACCATCTGGCCAGTAAGCCTCATCATCTCCCAGACGGATTGCGTTTTCGTATTGCTCCGTGAGAGGACCTTCGTCATCATTGTCTAAATTCGATGTTGTGAAGGCTGTGACGGTCGGGTGATCCGTTGTAAAACTACGGATAGAACTTCGCCAGAAAAGTACATCATCATTCTGAAGAACTTTCTGGACTCCTTGCGCCAGGTCTATCAGAAAATCTTCTTCCAACCGATCTGGAGGAAGACCGTGATCTGCCAGGGTATGAGCGATCTCTTCGGCAATTTGTCCCCAAGTAATGGCGAAAGCAGGTTTATCCATCGGGAATCCAGCCTGTGCCAAAATCTTGGAAACCTCGAAACCTGATTCCAGGTACTCAAGCTGTTGTAAGGTGGGTAATTGATCCATTTGATCCTCCATGAAATTAGCGGTTAAAAAAAGCAGGTTGGTAAGTATTCATTGCCGGCAGATATACCCCGCACATCCGCTTGTACAGCTCTACGACCAGAAAAACATCGTTTCCAGCGTACTTACGCAATGTTTCCGGATCCATGTTGACAACTTGAGAACCATCCAAATCAGGTAGCGGGTTTTTTATCCCATAGCGTTTACAGACCCATTTCAATCCTTTGGCCTGTCCCCAGTTGTAGAGGATTGCCATTAGATCGAGAGTTGGATCAATGCGAAATTTGGAAAGTTGAGGTTGGATCGGAACCTGGATGCCAAGATCGAACGACCGTCTGAGTAAATAAGGCAGGTCAAAACCGATGATGTTGTAACCGCATGAACGACCATCGGCTTTTGCGAACAAAGACCAAAACCAACGGATCAGATCGCTTTCGGTTTTGGTTTCAGGATCACCAATCAGGTGAACCTCTACCGAACTTTCAATCCCGTTTTGAAGCGAGATGGCAATAACCTTACCCAGATCAGCATCTAGTGGTGCCTGAGCCATTTGTTCTGCTTTCTTTTCCGTGATGTATTGGGCAATCTTGTCCTGATCTTTGTAGTTGGCAGGAGCAGAAGGCTCGGGTAAGAGCGCAATTGCATCCGCATTAGCAGTGGTTTCAATATCAAAAAACAAAATGGATTTCATGTTGACCTCCTTGTGTTTATTCGTGAATTATGAAAATCCCAGCCCTTTTTCCTTCAGGGACACCCATCGTGATAATCCAATGACCAAATGGTCCAGGACTGACACATCCAAGAGTTTGCCGGCTTGGACAATGGCGCGAGTAACGCTGACATCTTCGGGACTGGGTGTGGGATCTGTGCTGGGATGGTTATGCGCGATCAAGATAGCTGCTGCGTTCCGTTGCAGTGCTGGTTTGAATAACTCTCCAACCCGCACCATCGAGGAATTAAGCGAGCCGTGATATATCTCAATCACATCCAACATGCGGTTGCGTGTGTCAAGCGGCATCACAACCATGAATTCTTGTTCACGATGCGCCAGCATCGGCATCAAGATTTGAGCAGCATCTCCAGGTGAATGAATTGTTGGGCGTTCATCTTCTGGTTGAAGGAGCTTACGTCCAAGTGCCAAAGCTGCTTTGAGCCGCAGTGCCGTCAAGTTGCTTATGCCCGGCACTTTGGCAATCTCATTCACATGTGCCTGGGCAATTTTCTGGATCGTGCCAAATTGTGCCAGCAGCTGTTCAGCGGACTCAATTTGATTTGAACCACCAATGATGACTGCCAGCAATTCAGCCAGACTGCATGCATCTGAATCTTTGCTTACCCGGAAAGCCGGCTGCTCACGAACGGGCAGGTGCTTGAGCCGGGGAAAGTTGTAAGTTTGAGGGTGTGCACTTTCTATAAGGTACGGTTGTAGATTGTTCATGTCTGTCTCCTGTTATTAAGGGGACAGACCACCCCTGGAGGGGTGCTGTCCCCTCCGATAGGGTCATGTCTTTAGGCGGTCGGATCGTATCCGGTTTCAAGAAATACCTTGCGGCTGATTGCTTCGCATTCTTCCCAGGTCATCAATTCATCGCGCCGCACACCTGGGTATCCAGGTGCGGGAGGTATGAGCCAGGGGTTTTCTGCAAGGTTCTTTTTTATCCTTTCAGCTTTTGCATCCAGGAAATGACGCAGGCCGCCTTTTGTGCAGCGCCACCCCAATTCCTTGGTGTACTTACCATCCCAATTTCGATCGCGGTAAGTCTTGCTGCCACAAATTGGACAAGGTGGCATCCCTTCTGGATCAGGCGCTCGTGCTCCACCCGCTTGAAGATAAAAACGAACAGCATCAATCGCTTCGCAATAAGCTGCACCACAAGAGCACTCCTTGTTTTTATTGACCCTGTGAAAACGATGTTCACTGCCCGAACCAAAATCAACCAGGTATTGATATCCCTGGACGGAAACGGATGGCGTGAACACGGTAAAGTCTTCCCGGATCATTGCACTGCCATTCGCTTTTGGGATCCCCTGACTGCTTCTAACCGTACCTGCGTTTCTACTCTGAGCAAGTTCGGTCTTCATAAGCACTCTCCAAAAACCAATCCGCTGGAAGCAAGTGATCCTGCGGAGAGATTTGGATTTCTAGTTCTCCTGGTTCAATCGTTTCACAGATTGGTGCTTCTTCAGGATCATTCTCAACACGGACATCGCTCAAGTGAGGGATATGAACCACCGTAGTGCTGTCCTGATAAGGGCCACCGTGGCTGTTCTTGGTAAATGGTTCCAGTCCATTAAGCGCGCGTACCCATACTGTTCCAGGTCTCGGGCCTTTTCCCACTACCTCAACGGGTATGATCGCATCTCCATAACAAGTACCGATTGTGATTTCAGCTTTTACCATGTGTTCCTCCTGTGTTCTTTCAATAGGAATGAGAAAGGACATGCCCTGAATGACATGTCCTTCGTTGTGATTCACCGGTGCGTTTTTACTCTGGCTAGAATGGAATTTCGCTTGGGTCTAAATTTGGCGGGACCTGGGTATTTACTGCGGGTTCTGCTTCCTCCTGGTCTTCACGTCCAGAAAGAAAACGTACGGTCGAGGCGGTTACTTCGAATGAAGCGCCAACCTTTCCATTGTTTTCCCAGATATGTGGCCCACCAGTTTCAGGATCGGGGTTTAGGCGTCCTTCCACTAACACCTTGCTTCCTTTGTGCAGGAATTCATTGCAGGATTCTGCTTGTTTTCCCCATACAGTGACACGGAACCAGGTTGTTTCTTTGACTGGCTGTCCATTCTGACCGTTGTAACGACGATTTGTGGCCACCGATAAGGTGGTCACTGGTTGTCCGCCAGGGGTAAAGCGCATTTCAGGATCTTTTCCCAAATTTCCGATGAGGATAATCGTTTGGTACATTGTGTTTTTCCTTTCTCTTTGGTATGTGGTTTTTTACGCTGCAACGGATGCAGGCGTCGGTGTGGCGCGTTGACTGGCAAGCCAATTACGCAATTCATCCTTTGAAGCAGGAACTCTCCCGGTTTTCTCCTTGAATTGGTCGAATGCCTCCTGTTCGGAAACATTACCATTCACGGAGACTCCATCCCCATACTTGCGTATGATAGAGGTGGTGGGAGGTGTTGAATTTACTTTCGAAGATGGATTTGCCGTAGATGAGGTGCCATTGGATCGGTTTTGATCAAGTCCTGCGTTCTGAGCAATTTCCTTGTCATACAGCAGATTGCCGAACTGCTCACCCAGCTGACGAAAGCAGCGCTTCAGACAGTCTGTGGCTGAACCTGCCAAGGCCATATCAAGAGCTTCGGGTGTATCACCGGTGAAGACACAACGACCAAGATCGGCATGACTGTATGTTTTCCCGTCCAGATCGACAGAAACTTTGCCGGTGATATACACTAAACCGACTTCCTCGGTCTGAACATTCCCATTGACATCCAGGGCTGGAATCTTGCGTTTTTCCTGCTGATTCCAAATCAGCACCTTTTTTTGCCAACGCACGATGACCGGATCACCAATTAAGTCAAATGACCAGGTAAATCCGAAGATATTGTTGGCTCGATCAATAACGTCGTATCCTTCCAGATATGGAACAGAACCCATACCTGGCGCTTGGCGGCGTTTGACGCGAGACATATCCAATGGCTGGCGAAGTTCCCAGAGGATGCGGCTCAGCCGGTCGCTCAGGTTCCCATCATTTGAAGGGATGGTTTCATTCATGTGACTCTCCTTTTCTTGATCTATGTGAATTTGTGGTTGCGCCGCTTCTAAAAGACGGACACCTTCAATGTGTTTGCAGAGAATCTGTGGTCCACGCTGCTGATAGTCCATACAGGTACACGCCCAGTTGACCTCTTCAGAATCACCTGGAGATGGTCTCAATGAGACAACATATGGTAGCTTGTCGCCATTTTTGACCGTCCATTGGTGGGGATTGGTTCGGGTGACCTGGAACTTGCCAGCGAGAATCGCAGATTGTGCACGTTCAGTGCGTTCAGCTTGTGCTTGGGTAAGGTCTTGTTTTTTTTGCATAATCCTCCTTGTGGAAATATCCGACGTTGATTAACAAAAGATCGATTCGAAAGATCAACTCATGGCTAAGCACCAGGAGTGTTCCGACGTTATTTGCTACCCGTGAATAAACACAGGGCAGAAAACGACAATGATGAAGACTTTTTCTTCATCGCTGACATTTGCAGCCCTATGGATTTGAGAATATATGGGTGGGATGAGTCATTCATCCCACCCACACAGTATTGTTTTCTCCGTGTGATATGAACCTTTCTGCTTCTCGGCACGCCATGACGCCTCCTGGGAGGAAAAGGTTGTTTGTTAAAGTACAAGCCCACTATCCGGGGACTCCCGGAAATAAAAAGGAGGATCACTCACTCCCAATACAAAAGGGAGCTTGACGATGACAGGTCTCGATATCCCGCTTGCTTTATGCAAGGGATTCGGGCGTCATCTTGTGATCCTCCACGTACCCTGAAGTATTAAGAATTCACTTCAGGTCGGAACTCATCCATCTCTCTATTTTTTTACACGCTTAGGCCTTTTGCAGGTAATCCAAAAAGAAAATTACTCACGCTCACCTTCGGTTTGTTGATAGGATGAGTTATTCAGCAGTTGCGTCAATTTCTCCAGAAGTGGATACCATCTCACTTGAATCATTCTCCGCTTCAGTTTGCTTGCCAGTCGTAACTCTCTCAATTGATCTGGCTTTTTTCTCGTTCGGTGCGGCAGCATCCAACACAATAATGCGCCTGGCGACTGCCTCTACCACGTTTCGGTCAATGAATACCTGGTTTTGTTTCAAATCGCATGCTTTGATATCCACAGCCAGGTCAGTACAGTTTTTGGATTTCCGTGCTTTGTTGATAAATTCTTCCAAGCTTTCGCGGAAATCTCGAGACTGGAGGAAACCGTGAACTCGCAATCGCATGCCGCGGCGAATATGGATCAGCCCATTGGCTCCACCATTGACCCGGACGTTGATGTAATCACCTGCATCACGTTCCAAATCCAATTTCTTGGCAGGTAGATCACTGTCTCGATAGATCACCAACCGGAAGAACAGGTCATCCATAAATTTCCATGGATCACGTACCACGATTCCTTCTAGAACTACGTCGTTTATCATCTGACCTCCTTGTTTATGAAACCTTCGCCATCTTGGGTTTAAAAAGAAAATGCCGGACAGATCCCAGTGGGTTATGTCCGGCCAACGATAGATGAAGAAGTTTTGAGTTGTCAATCAGAGTATATCAATTACAGTGGGCTTATCCTAGATGGTCAATTTCTTTTCAATAATGCCACGCTCCTTTATGGGAAAAAATAGATCAATGTGTGAAGACACGTAATTTGGCCACTCCGGTTTGAGTGACAAGCACCTTGGGAACTACTGATGGAAACAGGATAGATAAATCTGCTGACACGGAGACTCGTACCGTGTTGTCTCCCCCACTCACCTGAATCCCTGTAACAAAGGCATGCACCCCTTTAGCGGATAAGCTGGCTGTATTTGAAGTCACATAAGCTTGAGCGTTCCCCCAGGTTCTTGAAGTGGGAACAAGACTTCCGGTATCTTGAAAAACTTGCTGATTGATCTCAGCGGAAGCGGCAACTGCCGCAGCATCTGCTGCCTTTGCCACTTCTGAAATGGCATAAAAATACCGTCCGAGTTCAATAGCCAATGCCAGGGCAGGAATCATCACCAACCCAATGAATACCGCCCAGAAAGTCATTGAATAGCCACGCCGATCTCGCCACAGCATATTACCAGCCTTCTTGCCGAAATGTAGAATCGGCACGGACAGTAAACGTCTGCCCTGGCAATCCAGGGAATAGGCTGGTCAGAGGAGCCATAAAGTTGGGTACACTGCCGCTGACTTGGATCTTTAAAATGCTGCCGGCACTTCCTCCAGGAGCCAAGACACTAACCGAAGTATTTTCCAGAATCCCAGCCTGGGCGATTGCGTCTCTTGCTCCACTCATGGCATAACAGGCTGGGCATTGCTGCGCCACACTTCCCATACGCGCACCATGCCTGGCTGCAGCTTGCACTGCCTGTTGGGCATAGACTAACATCCCCAGGTTAACAATCGCCAACATGACCATGATCGCAATTGGAGTTGTAATTGCAGCCTCAAGCAATTCCATTCCACGAGTGTCTTTAATAAACCTCATAATCCTCCTTGAGGAATAATTGATCTGCCAGTTTTGGAACATCCCCGAAGGGGACATTGCTGGCAGACCGATGATTCGACTAGATTTTTCCAGCAATATCAGTCACGATAGCAGCGATATTTTGGCCCAGCAACCGGTATGCACCATAAGCCACCAGAACAACTACTGCAATGATCAATGCGACCTCAGTCGACTCGATTCCCCGGTTATCCTTTAGGAAACGCAATGCCAATCACCTCCTTCCTTCTTTAGAAGTATGGATAGAGAACGAACAACAAAGTTCCACAAAAAATTGATACGACAAAAGGAATTTCCCTTTTTTTCTGAAGGCTCGCAATTACGCCCTGCACTCCACCGACAATTGATATCGGGATCAGAAAAATTGGATTTCCAAGAACCAGGGCAGCAGCAATTATCAGTTTGACATCTGCACCTCCCAAAATACTAAATTCCCAAAGCACCCATACTACAAGGATGAGAAGACAAATCAACGCCGCTGAAGGTTGAAAAATTGCAGAAAATGCGGACAACGTAAGGGCGAATGCCAGACGTTTTTCTCGTGGGTTGAAATCTGATACATGTGTTAATGCAATCATCAACAATACTGGAGCCCATAAGCCATTGAAAAGGGCATAGATACCTGCGCCAACCATTCCTCCAACGGTTAATGGCGTGGGGACCTGGTGGTTGCGGAGATCGTAGACCATACAGGCAAAAAACAGGGCTAAAACGGCGAAATTAGCGATCAGAAGGCGCTCCTATCCATTCTGCATCAGTGCAAGTGCTTAAAAATTAAAGCTGGACTCACTCCTGCGCCCAGAAGGTTCTGTCCAGCCAACGATTAATCAAGATTGTCTATTAATAATTATAATGACGGAATGAAGTTATCCAAGGTGGCCAATTTCTTGATGGGAGTAATAGCCACTTTTCCGGCTGTCATGGAGATTTTATGATAAATAAAGTGGAAGTAATCATTCCGAACGAACTTATAAAGGAAATTGAGGTTTACGAAAAGGTCGAGGGAATCACTCTCAATTAGTTCTTGCTGTGGGCTCTTGGTGAAAAGGTGGGCGAATTGCGTGAACGGCGAGGGGTTAAGAATCTACTTCGGGTTATTCCAAACCAAGCCACTGAAAAAACTCCCTTAGATAAAGCTACACCTCCCACATATCCTCAAAAACGGCTACTGAAAGCCGAGGAAGTTGCGAAATACCTAAGAATAAGCAAATCAGGTGCCTATCGGTTGATGCAAACTGGTGAAATTCCAGTTGTGAGAATTGGCAAAGTAGTCCGCGTAAGAGAGGAAGACCTCGAAAGTTTTGTATTGAACACAAAAGCGTAATCCAGACATTACGGATTAGCCTAAAATAATTATCCCTACTTTCAAGATTAATACCGTGGCTAACAATATCGGCAATCCCGGTAAACGGTGAAGCATGATTTTCTGTTCACGTACCATAGATACCAATCCCGAAGCAATTACAACGATTAAGTGAATAACCAGAAACGACATGATAAAGAAAATCCCTGGCCAGATAAGACAGATCGTAATTGCACTAACGGCATCTGCGCCACCCCACCACTTCAATTCCCAGGCAGCCCAGAAGCCAATGATTGCCAAAGCTGAAAGTGGTGAAGATTGAATCGAGAGGAATGCCCCCAAAAATAGCAATGGGAGCCAGGTGATTATTCGGCTTAACTCTTCCCAGCCAAATGCTTGAGATATTCTATACCGTTCACTAACAGCTGCAACTAAGACAGCAAGAAGGACTAATGCCCACTCTCCCTGCCAAATCCGATAAAGACCTGCGCCAATGAGAGGAATAACCACCCAGGCGCTGTGAGGTATTTCACTTTTTCGAATATCGAACCAAGATACGATTCCCAACCAGGTTACAACAAGGCCAAAAATAATCCAATCCATAACACCTCTTTTTCTACGGCTTGATCTGCCCTTCGATCCGTCGAATATATTCAGCGCCACTTGCGCAACCGCTTGAAAAATTGGCTGCAATGCTGTTCCAATTGTTCGGATTTCCGGTTTTTCGAAGAGCTTGATAAACACACCCAGCGCCGGCATGGTAATTTGCTAGAACCAGACGCCAGTAATCGTCATAACTTAAAAACGCAGCTGGTTGTTTTCCGGTTGCAAGATTGAAAATCCTGGTCGATTGCAAACAACTTGCATTGAGGGTTTCAGTCAGAACTCGTATCGCTTGGTTTCCTTTTTCAATATCAACACCCCCTGGACAATTCGGGCAGGTGGCCTCAATATCTCGTAAAACCATTCCTCGTAATAAATATTGCGTTGAAGAATCCAGGAATTGATATTGGGTAGTACATCCTACTTCACCGTATGTTTGCCGGCAGATGGTTTGGAAATAAGCCGGTCGCCACATCAAAACAAGGTCTGCACCATATGTGGTCATCTGACCCAATCCAATCTCACCCAGAGTCCAATTTGCCGCTGGCCAGAATTGCGATTCAACGGCAATGACAGCTTTAACTACCTTTGGGGGTAACTCTGCAGCCTGAGAAGAAGAGAGAATCACCGAGTCAAATTGATTCTGCCATGTGAGCACCTGGTCTTTAGTAAGTTCGATTCCACAACCATTTGCGGAGCCATCAGGATTCAACCCTTCTGCTGGGCAGATAGCACCATCGACCAATCCGGATGATAATAACTCGGCAGCTAAAACATCATAACGGTTGGCAGTAGCTAGGTTCGTGTTCTCGCTTACTGGCATTAACCAATCTGGAATAGATGTTGGGGTCAAGCCATATGCCATTTGGCAGGTTTCATCGCTATCAGCCTTCACAGATGTTGTCTCCCAAGTGGCAGTGGTCAACACTGTAAGAGCGGCGAGTAGAATACGGATTACGGGCGACCATGCACGGGATGCCATGCCACCTCCCAAACTACGCTGGGTGTTCGATATGTCTGGCCAAAATCATCCGTTAAATCAGCCCATGCGGTCCAAATACCCTCTTCTGTGGTGCCAAAATTGAGATCTCCTGAATTCTCAGGAGTCACCGACCAGGTTGAGCCGTTGCGGTTCAAAGAAAATTGAACTCCCGATGGTGCCCGAACTTGTACCAAAATAGAATACGGTGGAACACCACCTGTTACCTCGCCAGTTAGGGTCTGTGCGGGTTGATCCAGGTTAGGAGCAAACAACAATAAACGCGCATAAGTGACCGCTATTGTCCCGCGAAGTGGTGCAATCACAATAACCGTGACTGAATCGCTAGCAGTTTCATACTGATTAGAACAGGTGATTGTATAGGTGTGCGTTCCAGTCGGGACTCCACTCATAGGCTGATTTCCAGCTACGACCACATTCCCAACCCAGCTGCCATTTGAACTGGCTGCTGAACAATTGGTCGCATCGCGACTGATCCAACTCAGGGTAAAGCTTGCGGGAGAAATTAATGTCAGAGGACCATCGGTGTTATTAACCTTCAAATCCACTGCGGGTGGATTGTAGACAATGACAGTGACATTATCTGATGCTGAGCCAATGGGATTGGTACAGGTCAACGTATAGGTGTAACTTCCGGTGGTGATGCCAGTGTAATTCGTCGAGCCGGGCTGACCCTTCGTTCCAGCCCAGCTTCCTGAGGCAGTACAGGTATCTGCATTACTGGATGTCCAACTCAATAAATATTGAGCTGGAGAAGTCAGGCGGATTGTCCCATCCTGGTTATTCACCTTTAAGTCCACACTGGGCGGGAGTGAGCACCGAATTGTTCTATTTGTTCCTGACAGATCAAACCAAGAGGAATTATAAGGATTTTGACCCTGAACGCGTACGGTGTGTTGAACATTGGGCGAGATCAATCCCCATAAATCCTGGCTAAAGCCACACGTGCCACCTGTACAGGTTCCAGTCAGATCCGCCCTGTACTGGTTAGCGACTCCATTCGCTACTAAATTACCATCTACCAGGATGCGGTAATTGATATCCAACCCTGGAGCGGCATCTTGCATCACCCAGCCGTAAGCACGACATTGGGATTGAGGTACTGTTCCAGAGGCTCCATCATGGTAGCCAGTAAAGGTATCTCGATAAGCCCAGATTAAGACGAAATCTTCAAAGTCGTGGTCATAACCGCCATTACTATTATCTTCATCCCAATCCCCCCAACATTGTGGAGTGCCGATAATGGTATCCCCGGAAGCGAGGAAAGCTGTCATTAAACTGGTAAAGTCTCTACCACCGGCGCTTGGATCGTAGTTTTGCGAATAGAAGTAATTTGGACAAAAGTAATCGTGGTGAGGCGTTTTCCAACCCACATGCGGGTTAGCACACCCCCCTGAACCGCAGTTACCTCCATAACAATCACAACCCCTGATCTGGATCGTCTCACCCGCTGCAACCGTGATCGGGGTCAGCACTGTTTGATTGTTAATCACATCCATATAGGTGCAATTCTGCCCTACCCTGCAGCCATTACGGATGAAGTAATAGCGCGAAAAATAGCCCGGTGAGCTTGAGGTGATGATATTCCATAAAACAATTCTTCCAGCTCTGGGGAACGTGATCGAAACGGGATTTCGATTATAAGAAACGATAGGATGGCCATAATCCGCCAGTGCAGAGATCGTGATCACCAAACCAATCACAATGGCAAGGATAATTCCCAGAAATGTTTTCTTACGCTTCATCAGATTTGAGATAAATTTTTTCATTGGACAACCCCAGCGGATGCAAATACCCGAACGGTTTTAAATTCGATTCCAAAAATGTTCAGAATCGTCCATTGGATTGGAACCTCCAAATAAACCCCAACAGCAGGCTCATTACTAGACCAATCACTCAACCCATCTCCCAAGCGGACTGGGCGAGGTGGAAATCCAGATATCGTTCCTCCAAATGGATCAGGTAAAACCCGAATTGACGAGCTATAGCCAGTAATTCCGCGCGTTTGCATAGCAGAATTAACTACTTTCTGAGCTGCAATGCTGGCCACGTCTTGATCAAGTTGGATAAAGCCAGTATTGAGAACGGCATCCCAGTCCCTCCCTCGGGATGCACCAACAAGCGCAGCCTCTTGCGCCACAGAATAAGCCCAATTACGTGCCGCATACAGCCTGTAAATATCCACGAGCCCACCTGCAATGACCACAAGCACGAGGATGGATAATAATCCCCATACTGCGGATTGTGCTTTTCTTTCAATAATCATCCCATTTCCAGTAAAAGCTTTTAAAGGTAATGGGATCATGGATACCGCTCCACGATTCCCCAGTGCTGAACTCGTATTGTCATGATGGGTTCAGAGAGGAAGGGAATATCTGCCTGAAATGGGGCTGAAGCCTCCAGGATAAAAGTAGTTCCAAATGGGCTGCCTGAAAGCCAGGCAGAACTCCGTGGAGTGCCGGCAGCATCAAAAACTTGAATGGTCGTAGCTTCAACCGTACCCATCACATTTTGGTTCGTCCCTTCTTGAATCAAGTTCTTTGCATAACTCCATTGGGTAGGATCTAGGGATAAAGCGCGAACAGCTGCGCCGGCACTGCTGTCCAATGCCTGCCTCATGGCCACTCCACGGCTGAGTTCAATACCACCAAAAATGACCAGTGCAAGCACCATCAGAACTAACAAGGCTTCAACTGCTGCCTGTCCCTTAGAATCTGATTTAAGACCCAATTTCGGCGTTGACATCATTGAACTTGACCTTTAAAGTGGAAAAGACTTCCCAGAGCGCGCTGCCAACCAGAGCGATGAAGATCGCCAGGACAACGATATACTCAACAACGCTTTGTCCATTTCGATCATGTAACATAATTCCTCCTCTCCTTGGAACGCTCCTCTGCACTTTTACAGAGGAAGCGGAGTGTTAATGTGTGGTAGCTGGTCTTCTATCCTGAAGACCAGCTACCAGGTTTGCTAAAAAATTATGGGTGTGCAGCCGGCACAGCGATGCTGTTAATCCAGTCCGCAATGCTGCTGCCTTGGGTACCGATATTGCTCAGGATGGCCCAGATAGCCACTGCTCCCAAGACAACGGCGATCGCCAGAACAACAACAAACTGTGGAATTTCGGATGCTTTCTTATCGAACAACATAAACAGGCTCCTTTCCCTCGCGCTTTGGGCGGGGGTTTTGAAAAATGGGTTAGAAACCGCCGCCAATCGACACCCCGGAGAGGGTTTTCAGGATGCGGTCAACAAGCGGGTAAAACAACAAGATAACAATTGGACCAAGGAGAAACGGCATAGCCAGCAAGGTGATGCGCAGGGGCAAACGCTGCATCTGTTCCTCGGATTGGTAACCGATCTCTTCGTTCAATTCTTCGATGACACTGGCAATCGCTTGATCAACATCGGAGACTCCTCCGGATTGTTGAGCAGCCTGGACACGTTGTACAACGCGAAGCAACTGGGGAGATTTCAAATCGTCAGCTAACTGGATAAGCAAATCCAACCCACTGCGAGCAGTACTACCCTGCAGCCTTTTTTGTAGACGTTGGTATACAACTGAAGTTTCGACGGTCGTCTTTGCCAAGCTCTCTAATCCAAGCAAGAGCGAACCTTGTAAGCTCATATGCAGACGTACATCGATCAGAAACTGTCGAATTTGTCCGACCATGAACCGTTTTCGCTGCTGGATCAAATAGCGTTTGGCTAACCACACCATACCTGGCAATGCCAGGAAACCCAACCGGATGCTGGGAAGCTGCGGTCCTAAGATTGCCAATAGGATCAGTCCAATCAGGGCTGTACCCGCATAAAGAGCTCCCCATGGAATGTCGCCGAACCCTAAAATTGCTTCTTCTGTTCTTTTCTCGTCGCTTTGATATTTGGTTCCGAGTCCGAGAGCGTGTAAACGGCCACGCTGTATCGGACGGCTAAGCCTCCTTCCTGTTTCAAATAAAATGGATATTACGGTATTGGCAATCATGCCCACTCCGATTGCCAGACTAAAGCCCACCACAAGGGAAAAGGTATCCATTCCTAGACCTCCCCAAAACTCAATTGGTAGACTTCGTACTCAAAATACAGGCTGGCTAGCACAACTCCACAAATCATTACTGCCAGTAACACCCGATGGGGGGCATCTTGTAGGAAAAAATCACGCCAGGCAGGGGACAGCACAACAAAGGAAACGGAAGCGGCAACTACGCTTTGTAGTAGGCGGATTGTTCCACGAACAAGCGAAAGGGTCTGGCGGGTTTTCGAACGCACCAGTTTTTGGCGATGAGCTTCCTGTTCCAGTGAGATAAGCAACTCTTCCTGAATTTCTTCTGTCAGCTGTGCGTTATTGGCAATCAAAGCCGAAAGCCTTGATGTGACATTTCCGGGTAATCCTTTTAATGCCTGGGCAGCTTGGGCAGGAGGTTGATGCATTCGTAAGCGGCTTGCAACCTGCTCGATGGCGTGGTTCATCACTCCCATAGGCAATTTGACCTTCATCAAAGCATTCAAAAGAGAGTGATCTACACTCATCAATGATCGAATTTGCAAGGCAACCGCTTCCGCATCCTCGTTGATTTGTGCGCGCACGACCTGCTGTTGCTGAAAGTTGATCCAAATCAGGATGATCAAACCGATCAACAGTACAAGCGGTGAGAGCATAAAATCTTGGACTGCTATTGCTAACCCTGGCGTGGCAATCAATAAAATTAATCGCTTCCAATCCAACTCATTGTGTGCCTGGTAAGGCTTTTCTTGAATGACGCCCATTGCCCGCAGTCGGCGACCTGCCCAGGATACAAATGTCCTGCGCCAGGTTTTCACTATGATTTCTACGCCAGATAACAGCGTATTGTATAAAACCAGAAAGATACCGCCCGCCAGGAACACTGCTCCTGCATCAATTAAGAATCGAAACGGACTCATGCCTCTTCCTCCGGAGAACCTTTTATACGATCCAGTCTGGTCCAGTACCCGCGCGGAGGCTTTGGAATACCTAACGCCCTGCAGCGCTTTTCAACGGCTTTATCAGAAACTCCGTATAAGGCAGCAATCTGAGTAGTTGGAATTTCCCATACCAACTGCCGTAATTCTTCTGGATCAATGATAAATTTCCGATCAGCCAACCTTCGGCAGGAATCGTTATGGTAGATCCGCCGATTTTTATGAGAAAGGGTGACTTTGAAAGGTTCTCCGCAATATGGGCAAATCAAAATTACCGCCTTATGATCCGGGTCATGTGAAAGTTTGCCGAGGGTTGTCAGAACTAGATTTTCAATCGTCAAGTTTTGCGGATTCCCATCCTTATAAATAACAATCTCAAATGAACGAAGCCACCGTCCTAAGCTGACTGACATCAGATGCCGGCTCAAGATCACCTTTCCATCTTTTCTGGCTAAAGGGTGATAACAATCCTGGAATTCCTGCTGTCCGGTTTCAGGATTGACGACTGGATGTATATCTTTGTGATAATCACAAGGTTCCATAAGTCACTCCTGGCCAATTAATAACGACTCATCCGAGTCATCATTTGTGGAGATGATTTGCCAGCATAAAAAACCATACATTGGATAAGTTGGCGGTTCCCAGCCATAACGAATAAACCCGTTCGTGAGTCCAGTTCCCACATCATCCAGCACAATCATGGTGTCAATCATTTGCGCCAGGTGGCAATAATCAGACTCGCAATCCTCCCAATAAACGCCATTTTGAGTGACATAATCACCTTTCAGTTGAACTCCAATCAACTGTCCTTCCTGGATAGGATGGGAAATCAATGAATATGCCGGTTTTCCAGAAAATTGAATTTCAGTAGCTGCCCAGGTGAAGCTAAGGTCACCGTCTGCTTCGAGATAGTAGACTTTCACCAAGCTCATCGGTTGAATAAAATCGATCTGTTTGGTTTCACCAGCTACCCCATAAAAACGCCACGTTCGTTCTTGCCGGATAAAACGCAATCCTTGCCAGGGGGCATTCCGCAATTTACTCTCGATTTCCTCGTTCTTATGATTAACATCTTCGAAATAATCTACACTTGATGGTGCTGGGTCCACCTTCATTAGGGCATTCAGGTTCCCGAAAATAAAAACCAGGCATCCTACGACAGCAAGTAGAAATACAACGACAAGGATCCACTTTAAGAAGCGGTTCATTTCATTCCCTCCAACTGGTGATAGGCTTGTTCAAAGACAGGGAGGCTCTCATCACCTTCTGCCCGATAAAGGTAGTTCAAACAATAATCACCTTTCGAATTAATTCCTTTAATCGTGGCGATGGCCTGTAAGGTGCGTTGAACTCTTCCTGATCGGTTGACCCTTCCCATCAAAGCAACAATATCCAATCCCATCGCAACCATTGAACGAACAGCAGACAATCCCAATTCCGGCGCTGCAGCCAGGGCAAGTTGTTCAAGGCGCATCAGGGACTCTTCTATCGTCCCACCGTGAATGGTTGTCAATGCTTTGCGCCCCAGACATGTGGCTTTTAAGAATTGCAGTGCCTCATTTCCTACCACCTCGCCCACCAGGATGGCTGCCGGGTTCATACGGGTATAAATGACGTTTAGGACCCAATCCAGGGTCACACCAGGTGTACCAGGCGATAATTCAGCTGGAGCTACAGTACGCAATAAAAAAGGGTGCTGGATTTCCAATTCCCGGAAGGTTTCCAGTGCAGCAATCGGTGCAGATACAGGCAAGAAACCCGAGAGAGCGTTGAGTAAAGTCGTCTTGCCAGAACCCATTTCACCGGCAATCATCAGGCTGCCAGCCAGGTTGGCTACCATCCAGGCTAGAAATCGATCTGGTGTGTCTTTCAGAGATTGGATCCGATAGGTCAGTTCGGACCTGGTATCTTTTTCGGCAGGGCTGGTAAATGTCTGCAGCAATCCGATTGATGTCGGATCACATTTGGCAAAAGTGCCAGTCTGCTCCATTTCTTCCAATGTGCGAACACGCCGTCCGAAAGTACGAATATTGATTGCAGTCCCCTCAGTTGACAGGCGCGGAACGATGGCGGTAAACCGTTCTCCACCTGGCAGATCAATTAACACAGCCGGGCGATCTCCGCGTAAAGTAGCACCACCCTGGTCAGCAACATGCACGGCGAGGTTTTCGAAATAACTATCATCAGCCAGTTTTCCCAGATGGTAAAAGCTTCCATCATACTCCACCGCTACCTCCCCATTCCGCACAAAGATTTCCTCCACGTATGGGTCACGCAGCAACTGATCGAGTAATCCCACACCGGACAAAGCATCCGTGATAATTTGCGCATTGCGATTGACGAAGCTGCGATTCTCGCCCTGATCAATCAAAATGGAGCGTACCTCGTCGAAGAAACGACGACGTTTTTCTGAGTCTGATTCTCGCCAGCTGGGTGGGTTTATTCCGCGCTGTACCAATTCCTCACGGACCCGTTCAATCAGGAGCAGATCGGATTGGTTTAAGGGCTGAATGGTTGGCGGAGCGGTTGGATGGATCAAGGAAGTGCTAGGGTTGACCATAACAATCCACCTTGTTTTTTGCTTGCTGCAACCGCAGTGAGAATGACGTTCACATCTTCCGCCTTCACCGCCAGGGTAAGGATTTGGACCTGCTCGTTCTGAGGGCTGCCACCGAACGTTGAATTATCCTCGCTCTTCTGGTTGGATTCCGCAGCGACACCTTGTGCATTGCGGACATCTACTACCAATACGCTCCTGGCGATGAGCTCTACCTTGAAGATGGATTGATCGTTGGCAGAAATCGCTGTGTTCTCAGGGTCAATTTTCTCGGGAAGCACCTGATACAAATTGACATGTTCTCCGATTCGAATTTGTCCACCTACTGCAGAAACAGGCTCGACCGGGATTGAGAGAACTTCATATGCTGCATCTGCCAGTCGAAACTGTGTGACAGGCACTGCATTTGCCTGAGCGACTGGCAAGCCTGCCGGCAACGAAACCGTGCTGATCTTTCCTTCCAAATCCTGGGTGGATTGGCAATAGGGTAAAGACGCCATCGTGCGAGGCATCTCGCGCATTTGGAACATGTCTGCATCTAGAATTGCATACGCAGGGATTGCATTGATGGGAACAGGTACCTGATAAGTGGATACTTCCTTCAAATACAGATTACGGCCATAGAAACCTGCACCAAGGGCTACCACAACGGCAATTACACCGATAATAAATTGAACAGTTCGATTCATTAATTCCTCCGTTTCCAGCCGGTATATGCTTGTTCTAAAATTGGATCAGCCAGTCGAGGGTCGAGTGACTGCGCCCATGTTTCGTTGTAAGGCAACACAATCGACACGCCGCTTTCTGCACGATCAGAGACCAATTTAGCCATGTTCAACACCAAATGGCGCGGTTCTGAAACTTCATTCATCAATCGTCTGGCTTGTAATAAGGCATCATCACGAGGGGAGGTAACAACCAAGTTAATTAATCCTGACTTGGGTTTAGATAATTCCGAGAAAAGAGGATGCCCGGGAAAACAATCCACGACAAAAAGTGTGTGTTTCCGTTGGATCTCGGCTAGTAGATTTCGAACCCCTTGCGGGTCTTCGCTCCAAAGGACATCGATCGTTCGCCCATCCATCGGGTATAAACTGACTCCATTCCAAAGAGTAGGCTCAGCTTTATGAGTGGCAATGGTAAAGAATTCGGGAAGATCCGGTGAAATGCGAGCATGCAGTGCACTTCCGCCCATACTGAGTTCCAGCAATGCCGCTGGCAGTCCCGTATTTTTGACAAAGCGTTTACAAACTGCCATCGCAAGGGTTGTTTTTCCCACTCCTCCAGACCAATTCACCAAATTTATCTGGCGGGCTGGTAAGAACGAGACTTGTTTGGCGCTGGTCAACCGGGCACGTCCTAACCATTCAGCTGGGTCTATTACAAAATTTTCTTGAGAAACAACCGGGATACCACTCTTCTCCAAGGCACTATGAAGTACCTCTTCAGATACATCGGATATTGGGAGCAGATCACCTAGAACGACCAGGTGTACTCCGGAGAGGTTCTGTAGAACGCCACGAGTAGAGAATGCTTCCCGTACTGAAAGATTGTCAGTCTGGGAGAGTGCTTCCAATACTTTTTGATCAGGGTGGTGAGCCCCGAGCAAAATTACAAGAGCCGAGTTCCGTTTCAAATTAAAGGAATTTCCAAAACAAAATTTCATGTTATTTTTCATCTCCTTGGATGTTTTTCGATGGGTAGGATAAATCTGCATAGATTGCCAGGAAAACCGCAATAACCAAAAGCAAGGAAGTTAAGACCGTTAAAATGGTTCCAGGGAATGAACCGCTACCCAATTTGAAATACACGATGGATAAACCACTAATCCCGGCAATTCCCATGGATCGAATCCACATCAAATTGGTCAGAATGGCAGAAGCAAATACACTGAACACCGCCAACCAAACTAATTCGTCTTGGACTACAAATAATTTCATAAGTAGAGCGCTACTCAAGGCCAGCGTAAAGCACATGTTTGAAAAGGTCCGCGTCATATTTTTCACCAGAGTCCGGGTATCAATCGCCAAGGAACTATCCGCATGTAGCAGGCATATCCGTTAATCATTTTTTCTTCTCGAAGGATCCGCCAACATTGAATGAACGTCAGCGCAATAGATAAAAGAACGGCAGTGATCCAATCTGGAGAACTGAAAACCATCATTGCCCGAAATACGAGCTCTCCCAGATACATCGGGTGACGCAAAAACCGATAGGGGCCACGACTGGTCAGTCCGCGATCCGCGGGAGCAACCCCAAAACGCGATCCTAAAGTGATGAGAGACCACAAGATCAACGAGTACCCAGCTAGGGCAGGTATGAGTAAGAACCACTCGCTATGGCTGGAAATTGTGAATGTGGGCAAGAATGCGGCGATCATTCCAAGCCATAATCCGGTGCGATCATAATGTTTCGCTGGAGTTCGCCGGGTATAGAAGAAAGCTAATAATCCGTTATGAATCACATATAGCCAGGCCAGGATAGAAGGATGTTGCCAGGCTACCAACCCGGAAACAAGTGTGGCAAAAAGGAAGAAACCAAAACCGGCCAGGTCCCGTATGCGATCGGAATAATCCCGAATGAATTGGAGGAGATTGGCAATCATTACATCGCACCCAAATTCTGGACAATTGGCCATCCGATTACAGCGAGCAAGGTCACCAAGAATGGCAAGAAGTAAAAAACCACCATTGGGATCACAAGCTCGGATCCCACCTTTTCTGCTCGTTGTTCAGCGGATCCAATATAGTCAGCTGCAATACTGGTAGCCAGCTGTCCCATCAATTCCTGTTGGGCTGTACCACGTCGGATGAATTCCAATTGCACAGACATGCCGATCAATTCAGGAAGGTGTGATTCCTGGGCTTCGCGCTGCGTTTGCTCGATCAGATCACGACCTTGCGCCATCTGAAGAACCCACCGCATCCATTTGCCTACCAAGCTTTGCGCTTGAGCTGTGCGACGTAAGGATTCTTCCATCGAAACGTTGGCTGACATCTGGGCTGAAACAAGCTGAACAAATTCTGGCAGTTGAGCAATAAACTGACGGCGATAACGACGGGCAACCCCGCCCATAGACATGGCAGGGTATTGAAATCCAACCAATCCCCCTACCAAAGCAAATACCGGTTCTGCAGTGGCAACCATCCCCAATCCAAATCCTGCTACAGCTAAAGCCACCCGCAGAGAGGTAAATTGCACTTCATTCCAATCGTTCCATCGATCTCCGATATGAGCCCAATACAGATCTGCCCTTGTTTTCCGTAAAAATCCAGCTGGCGTCCATCTAGATACTGGTTTGTCTAGAGGAGACAAGGATTTTCGCCACCCGGTCAGAATGACGCCATCCGCTGGTGTAAGAATCTCAGATAACCGACCTGTGGGCGCTGCAGGCGCAAGCTCAAGCGTCAGGTAGATGACCAAAGCAAAAACAGCGATTCCGGTGAGGTAAATAAGAGCTGTCATCTACACTGCCTCCATAATCATCGAGCGGATGATAAAGTACCCACCTACCATGGCTGCCATCGTGCCACCAATTACGATTTGGACAGGGAGGGCAGTTAACGAAGTGCGCACCATCGGATCCTGGCTGAGATAAATCAGAATGAGGATCAAGACAGCTGGCAGGACTTTTGCTGATACCAGCGAATCCCCGGCTTTCGCCTGAGCTCGATTCCGTGCAATCAGGATTTGCTGAACCCTGCTTGAGATATCCATGAGGACCGCGGTGTAGGCTCGTCCACCTGCTTCGGTAAATCCTTCCAATAGTTGAGCTAGATTGGCCAGGGATACCGATGGGCTGCGCGATGCCAGACTTCGCAACGCTTCCACCCTATCTTTGATTCGCATTTCTGAAGCAGTCAAAATGAACTCTGGGGTGAGTGGATTGGTTTTTTCCATCTCCAAGGACTCGCCGACTTGTTGTAAAACATCGGGCACAGATCCACCCGCGAGTAGACCAGCGGCTGTCCGACCAATAGCAATAGGAAGCAGCTGGTCAATATTCCGGCCACGACTTTTCACTCGATCATCCAACCATGCGCCAGGAATGTAAATTAGGATTCCACCAATGACAATTGCCGGCAGACCGGGAAGGAACAACCAGGCAATGACCATGCCGCATACACCAGCAGCGATACGCAGTAGGCGGAAGGTAACGGGTTTGAAATTCAGACCGGAGGCTAAAAGTTTATACTCCAGCGATTTTTGATCGAGGCTGGATAGGGTTCGGGCTGAATCAACAGTATATAAAGCGGATAATCTACCCGTTTTGATTTGCTTTGGATACCATAGTAAGAGCACCAAAGTAGTGGATAAGAGCCCAACCACTGGAATTAATATCGTCATAGATCCTCCAGGTAAGTTTTAAAACAAAAGCCAGACACTCGTGCTTATGCGCCTTTGACGTGCGCATCCAGCAGGTAGAGTCCGGCTAACGATTGAAAGAATAGATAATTAAGTTGTCAGATTAGATTGAGTATAGCAAGCGAAAAGAGCTTATCCTAGGGGGACAACTCCCAAAATATCAAAACTCGGTCATGGCTTGATTGAAAATAACATTCTCAACTAAAATCAATAATAGAAAAGGTGGCGGTATGAAATTCGATATATCTTTCCAAGAGGTTGATAACCAAGCATTGGTTTCATTTGTGAAGGCTAACCAAAAGCGTACCTTTGTTGTTCAACGCATATTGAGAAATGTAAATGGCAATATCCCTTCACGCTCTCGAGAAGATATTTGGCTCACAATGGCAATGTGCCTTTTCACCACACAACAACGATCTGGACCAAAGAGCCCGATTAGTAGATTTTTACTCACTGAGCCTTTTCCGCTTTCCTTGGAAGAGTGTTCAAAGGTTAATGATATTGAAAAATTTATTCAGCAAAAAATCGAGGAGTATGGTGGAATTCGATTTGGGCCGAAGATAGCCAAGCAGATGAAACTCAATTATGATCTTTTATCATCTAGTGAATGGCCTACCGTGGTTGAATTTGGAAATCACCTTGAAGGACAACGAAAATCAACCCCCGTCCCAGATCATTATGCGCTCGAACGGAAAGCGGCTCTTTACATCCAGAATACCTTCTCTGGTTTTGGACCAAAACAATCTCGTAATTTTTGGCAATCTCTTGGTTTGACTCGGTATGAATTTGTTCTAGATTCCCGCGTTCTTAAGTGGCTACGTAGTATTGATTTTCCCCTCCCCCTTTCTTCGATGGCTTTAGGAGAAGAGGAATATTATTGTTTTATTTCCGATATTCTTCGCAATTGGTGTATTCAAACCGGTGTTCTGCCTTGTATTTTGGATGCTGCAATTTTCTCTAGCTATGATTTTGAGGAGTGGCCGGAAGATGCATCGGTATGGTAGATAAAAAGGAATTCTCTTTGTGAGGTAAACGTGAAAAAAATTGTGCTTATTTCATGCGTCAAAAGCAAACGAAAATCCCCGGCGAAAGCAAAAGACCTATACACGAGTACTTTGTTTCAATCCAATCTTCAATACGCTTACCACTTAAAACCAGACGCTATTTATATCCTCTCAGCAAAGTATGGATTATTGGATCTTGATCAGATAATTGCACCATACGAAATGACCTTGAATACAATGACTGAAGCAGAGAAAAAGAGCTGGTCGCGAATGGTATTGGATGTATTACAGAAGAAGGCGGATTTGAAATCAGATTTATTTGTTATTCTTGCTGGGATGAATTACCGCAAATATCTTCTCCCGGAGTTAACACATTATGAAATCCCATTAGAAGGGCTGTCTTTCGGCAGACAACTTCAAGAACTAAAGCGAAGGATTTCATGATTGAAATCTGTCCTGAATTTCACCAAATATTGGATCGTCTTCCTCATAACCATTTTCCTTTCGATGATTCTCTGATTCCATTGAACGGGATATATATTTTGTTTGAAGATGGTGAATTAGCGCATGGAACAAATCGGATTGTGCGAATCGGTACTCATACCGGGAAAGATCAATTACGTTCTCGTCTTAAACAGCATTTCATCTTAGAGAATAAAGACCGAAGCATTTTTCGAAAAAATATAGGTCGTGCACTTCTAAATAAAGACAAGGACCCATTCCTGGAAAAGTGGGAATTGGACCTAACCACGCGCGCAGCAAAAGAGAAACTCGGATTTCAAATTGACCATGAGAAACAGAAGCATGTGGAACGTCAGGTATCCGATTATATTCAATCGCATTTCAGGTTTATTGTCTTTCCAGTTCCTCAAAAAGAGGATCGCCTGATATTGGAATCGAGGATTATTTCAACCGTTTCTCTCTGCCCGTCATGCCGGCCTTCTCCGAACTGGCTGGGTTTGTTCTCACCCAAAGAAAAAATCAGAGAAAGTGGTTTGTGGATTGTCAATGAACTATATAAACAACCGCTCACTCAATCAGAATTTGAAAACCTAAAACGGATGATATTTCCAAACACTTAGTTTTTCCGGGGGAAATCGCGTGGCCAAAGAATTTGCAGTCAAATATCAATATGCGCTGAATTCAAAAGATGAGATCCTCAATATCAACGCCCTACCGAAGACTGATGACATCCGTAGGGAATTTTATCGTTGTATATCTTGTGGTAAATCTCTCAGGCCTGTATTAGGTGAAGTTAGAAAAAAGCATTTCCGCCATGTAGTCGAAGCGAACTGCAACCCGGAAACATACTTGCATCAACTTGCAAAGAGAATGTTTTTTCAAATCTATACGGATTGCTTGGAAAAAGGCTCTCCATTCAATATCGAACTATATGAAAATTGGGTGTGTACCAGCTGCAAGGATGAGTTTGGAATTACATGCGAGCTTGATCCGAAGTTAATAAAATTCGATCTGGTGAAACTCTTTCCGAATATTTCGATAGAGACTCCGAATGGTTCATTTATTCCCGATATCCTCTTGTCCAATGGAAATGGAGAGAAACTTTTCATTGAGTTCGTTGTTACCCATGAATCATCAGAGGAAAAAAGAAATTCGGGCACTCGAATAATCGAGCTTTCGCTTGAGGATGAGGACGATCTCGAACCAATTCAGCAAAGGATGATCTCTCAAACGGACTTCAAGGTTGAATTTCTCAATTTCAAAGAAATCTCAAAAACACGAGGGAGTTTCCCTTCATGCAATAATAAACTTCACTTCTTTTTATTGAAAACCGATGGCGGGGCTTATGTGTTAAATGACACACCTAAAAAATATAAATTACGTCTTGAGAAGGGCGATATCGCATTCTCGAAAGTCCTGCCACATGGAGGTTCCCATATCTATATTGATGAACTGGAAAAAGCATTTTATGCCAAGAAGAAGATACGAAATTGTTTTCTTTGCCGATATCACGGTGAAAACATATTTCGTGATGATGACGAAGGTCCAATTTATTGTAAGTTTTTAAAACAGAAATACGTTTCCACCAGGGCAGTATCATGTGAGTATTACCGAGCTGATCCAAAAGCGTTCCCCTCACAAAACCTGGATGTGCATTGGTTATAGATCCCAAGTTCTTCCAATTAAGTAGACGCTGTAGATAGCTCCGGTCCCCAACAGGTCAGAATAAACGTAAACCAAATTAGTACCTTGAATTCGTATTCAGAATCCAGGTGAGGTTGCTCGTATAAAATGATCTCGATGTTTGGATGAATTAACTTCCCGGGATATCTTCCTTTCGAACTCTTCCCGTGGCCTCCATATCGATCCCAAGAATCACTCTTACGATACTGGCGACTAGCGAAATCGCCTCCATCTTTTCGCCTAAAAGTTGTATGAATACAGATTTTTGCGCTTCTAGCGGCATAATCGTCTCAAAAGATTCTATAAGCTCACGCTTATTGTTGTCAAAATGGTACTCACTGGAATATAGCCATTTTTTTAAAAGCTCGTCGGAATTGACGATAAACTCATCTGAGGCTGGGGTCGCAGTATCCTGCCTGATTAGCCGAATAGTAAACATGGATCGTAACCGCTCCCCGTGGTAGGTCGCTTGCTGCTCACTGATCATGCTTGTAATAAATGGGTTGTCCAACCTGGTTTTGATAAGGTCGCATATCTTGTCGAAATTTGTTTCCTCCGTGCCAAGAAAAAAGGGACGGAGTCTGTGGAGGAAAGCCGCCAAATCGTCGGGATCTGGCAATTGAGTAGAGAAGGATAAGGTTCCTGGTTCCATTTTGATATTCAGATTGGATGGCATGCCTGATTGCACAAACCTCGTCTGAAACAATTCGAATGCACGCTCATTGAACCGTTTTAGTAGATCCCAGTCTTTGTCACCCATCTGCCCAGAAATTGACACAGGTTCTGGCGAAGGCTCATTTGCACCTTCTGGTGGCGTAATCTTTATGGCCAATTGGTATGGATGCATATTTATACCCTCATCACTTGTATGTCGCAAAGTTTTCGTAGAGCCAGTCTGCGAATAAAATGATCCTTGGTAGCAACTTAGATTAACTTACTAATTCCTTCAGTATTCCAATTACCACATCAAACTCGATACCGTTCGCGTAGTAATTCTCTTTACAGTATCGTTCCCATCGTTGTCTCATAATTGTATCGGTCTGAATTGATTGTAGAATTATGTCTTGATCCCTCAACGCTGCAAGAGACGTTCTTTTTTGGGCAGTGGCGTTCAAAGCGGTTCTGAAAAGATTCTTATTGATGGCGCGACGCTGTGTTTTGATAATAATGTAGACATCATAATAATCTCTTGGCCGAGTATTGAGTACACTCCTTCGCAAAATAGTTTCTACCTTTTCTGCCAGGATTGTTTCGATGTTATATGCCCAAACTTCAATCTTTTTATTTTCGAAATTCGATTGAAAGGCATATCTGATTGCATCCGGGGTAATAATGTCCCCAGTGGTGATATCAATCTTCAAAGGAGTATTAATCGATTCGTACTTGGCAATAATTGCCACTCGAAAACCACCGTAATCGTCATCCTCTCGGATAGGTGTGATGTGATCCAATTCCAGGCTGACCTCATCCCCAAGTGGAATAGCACATATTTCCGAAAGAGCTTCTTGGATTGCTTTTTCAGTAAGAGGATATCCTCTCAGCGTAGCGTCCATGTCCATGGTTGTTCTACTGCTGATCCCAACCATTGAAGCGATCAGCATTCCCCCTTTAAGAATGACCATGTCTTTATATTTTGAGAGCGAAATTCTTTCCAGTAAACGTTCCAGCATAAAATTTTGTAATACAGCTTGAGCAGGAACATGGTTTTTCAAAGCCAAGTTTTTAATTTTGGCTTTTAGCTGCATCGCTTTACTCATAAGAGAACCTCAATATATTCTCTGACGATTTTTTGGATTCTGAATTGCTTGGCAAAGTTATAAAGCTGGTCGATATTCCTGTCTTTATGGATTACATATTTTTTCAAGGCTTCATTCACAAGTTGAACATCTACTTGGTTTCTGTTTCGTAATACATCGCAGATTGTTCTTTCGAGGTTAAAAGTCTTGATATCATTCCCATGAGATGATTTAAGTGTGATAACTCCTAATTGGAATAAATTACGATTTACAAAATATACTTTTGCTCCACTCGCTTTTAATGGTGTTGCGTTATATACCGCCGGCACTGTCATAGAATAAAAGAGCGGAGTCCGATCCGTCAGCCCTAAAAGGTAAAGGGCTGTTTCATGCGAAAAGATCGCTCCTTTGTACCTTGCTTGCATACTGGCCATCTCATCGACCATATAATTGGCAGCCGAATAAACACCTCTGGAAATTCGTTGGATCTCGCCTTTCTTTATTAGAATAGAAAGATAGGTTCGTGGAATTCCGAGTTTCGCAAGATCAGAAGTTAATAGGATGCCATTCTGATTCTTCAAAATTTCTAGGATTTTATCAATTGGATTCGCTTTGTTTTTTACAACCATGCTTATATTATACGTCAAATCAGCATGGTTGTAAAATTTATTGACTTGATTATTTCAATTCCCCTAATTTTTCCCAGTAAGGTTCTGCCGCTGAGGATTCCTCTTTATATCGATAGATTGGTTCAAAATATACGTCACCGTTCTTCAAATCCTTGGATACATTGGATATGGCAATCACCCGGCGAACTTCGTGACGGATACCGATTTGTACCAGTAAATCAACCGCATCACAAATCATCTGATTGGCTTCGTGTGGCTTTACTCCAGCATCCGCACCCATGACTGTCGCTAAACGGCGAGCTGCTTCACGGGGACTGTCCGCATGGAAGGTACAGGCTCCGCTGTGCCCCGTCATCAAAGCCCGGAACAAACTCATGGCTGCCACGCCATCACGTACCTCGCCAATGACCAGGTAATCAGGTGACATTCGCATGGCATCATCAACACCGTCCGCCAGTGTATATGGTCGAACTTCCGTGCCAATTGCCTGCGGGCGGGCTTCCACCGTCTGGACGGTTGGACGATCTACCCAGATTTCCTCTGGGTCTTCGATCTTCACAATGCGCCAGATAGTAGGCAAGAAATTGCATAAAGCACTAAGCAAGGTGGTCTTTCCGGTTCGGGTTCCTCCGGAAATCAGGATGCGGGCTCCTTTCTCCATGGCCTGACGAAGAACCTCCATCATTTCGGAACTCATCATTCCACGCTCCAATAACCACTCTGGTTTGACCGGCTTTTGTTCATAAAGGCGGATATTGATAGAAGGATTACGACCTGGCGGTGCAATGACCGGGTGAAGCGCCTTGATCCGTCCACCACCTGGATTATGTTTCGTTGCTGGCAGTTTGGCATTGATGCTTGGGTTGGTCTCATTCAAAGTTTTGTTTTGCGGACCAATCAAGCGGTCCAATACACGCCAGATTTCACCCGCTTCAGGCCGCAGCTCGATGGTCTCCCAACGAACCGAACCTTTACGCATGATTTGAAGAAGTCCGCTGGAGTAAATGGTGATTTCAGAGATATCTGTGCGAGCCGGCGGTAAGAGTAAATCTAAGAATCCCAATCCCAATATCCGCCGAGTGAGTTCTTCAGCAATGGTAGCTTCCTGAAGAGCGCCTGGACGGCAGTTGCGTTTTCTTAGCGCAGCTGCAATCTGGGCTTCGACCCGCTCCCGGATGCGCTGCCGATCAGTTTCATTTGGACTCTGAAGAACAGAAGTCGGGAAATCATGGTTGACCTGATCGATTACCTCGTTGAAAACCTCAGACCGGATAGATTCGTCCAGGTTATTCCCATTCGTGGCAGTGTCGTACAAACCTAATATTCCTGGCATAGAAAACCTCCAATATTAAGTACCTTTTCCAACTCAAGAGATAAAAATGCAATCCTACGTGAATCGTATTTTGGGTAGTCGCAAAATACCCTTTTTCCCATCCACTCGAGCCAGATTGTTTTCCACCAAGGGAAATAAAGTGTTGATGATGGCGCGGATCCCTTTGGCAAACTCATCCCCTCGCGTCACCGGCATCAAGCCATCATCTTGTGCCTGAGGAACCCCTGGATCAAAAGGTACAATGGCTGCGATGGGTGGAGCCCATCCCAAGGATTTGGAAAGCTCTTCCTGGAATAATCGGGGGGTAAAGCTGCTGCGATCAGAAGTTTGGTTTAGAACCAGGTAAATCGAATCTCGGGCCAGGCGTTTCTCACTCTTTAAGCCGGTCAACAATAAGGTGAGGGTATGTCGAATCGCCGTTAAGTCAGCCAGAGTAGGCCGGGCAACAATCAAGGCATAATTGGCAAAGATGATTGAATGCATCATCCACAAGTCTTCGGTGGTCGGCACATCCATGACAATAGCGGCATAACGACCATCTTCCGAGTCAATCAACATCCCATTAATGCTGCCTTCTCCGGTTCCTTTACTTGAGCTTTCCAGAATGTGCATGTATTCCAGGGAGGATTCTGGCGCAAGCAAGATCTCTAAATTTTCCTTGCGTTGGACTGCCGCCTGAAAAGCTGCCTTACCCGGACGATCAAAGTATTCGGTTAAATTAGGGACATACCGTAACCCTAAATGGGGCGCAGCAGCTGGTGGCAACCCCATGGACACCAACAACGTTTTCACGCTAAGCCGGACAGACAATTCATAAGCCAGGTTTTCAGCGATGGTAGAGCAACCAGACCCACCCGCGTGCGATAAAACAGCGATCCTTTTCGTACCGGTTATGTAAGCAGATGTTCCGCTGTTGGAATAGCCGGATACCCCTTGCTGCATAGGCGCAGCTTGAGTCAGGCTTGCCCGGGCTGTCATCGCAGCACCATAAGCAGCCTGGATGATTTCAGTCCAATTTACCGGCGCGACGAAAACTCCACGCACAGTATCCACTTTGGTAAAAGCTCCCTGAAAATCCTTTTGGGCCAAAGGTAGTACTACAATCGCAATTCCACGCCAGGCTGAAATTTTCTGAAGAGAACGAATCAGAGTGTCTGGATCAGGAGCGATATCTGTCTGGACGATTACCAGATCCGGCCGCAGGTTGTTCAAGTTCGTCTCGAACATGGACCATTGGGCGGCGTGACCTGAGATCATAAAGCGTTGGTCTGCCAGGATCGGCTGCTGCATCTGGTAGTAAACAACATCATGACCGGCTCCTGCCAGCATGACGGTGATCTTATTGGTTTGGTAAGCGTTATCGCTCATTTTGACCTATTTCTCCCCTAGGGGGATGTTCCGATTTCGATAATCGTTCATCTCGTTATATAACTCACCCAGATTGAGGGTAATCACGTCCGCAACATCCAACGCCAACCCTGAGGTTGGTTCCAAGGCAAGGTGAATAATGCCATATTGGTCGAGAGCAGCCAGTAAGGTTGCCGGATCAACCTTGAATCCTGGAGTTACCTCGATCAACCCCGTGGGAACATCCAGAACGATCACACTACCTTCCTGAGCTGACATGCTTGTTCGAGCAGAGGAAAACAATTCTTCTTCACTGGCACCGGCTGGAACCTCTTCATAACGAAACGATTGAGGCACTAAGAGAACTCGCACACCTGTGATTGTCAACCGAGCGAGAGGAGAAGCTGGCGGAGCGGGGGTAGGCGTAGGGGTAGGTGTTGCGGTTACACCAGGAGTGAGTGAAACAATAGGTGAAGTAAATTCTGCAATCGGCGCAGTGAACACTGAGGTGGTACTCGTCTTGAGAATATCTGGAGAAATCATGCCAATCACCGTAACGGTTTGTCCTGGACGAAGTAGACCAGCCACTCCGCTGGCCAGATCCACATGGATCGCCAGAGCAACATGCCCTTCAGGAAGTTCAGCCGGAATGCCTGCACTGGCTATCTCTCCCAAAACGGAGGTAACGATCAGATCCCCCGGAGTTCGTCCAACAGCCAAGATCTTCCCAGTCACATCTTCAATTTTTGAAGTGGCATCTGCAGGTTTAGCGCCCATCGGAATGGTACGCAGCTCAACCAATTGGTCAGTCAGAACAGTTCCAGGGGCGATGGCGACTTTGGCGACCACCACCTGAGTTGGACGGATCACCCCGTTCAATAGGGCGATCACAAGCAAACCGATGACAACAGCAAGTACAATTGCGGCAATGGGGGAACGCTTTTTTGTTTGCATGAATTATTCTTTCTCCTTTTTCCTAATCATTGGATTCAGTATGCCCAGACGCGAAGCGTCAGTGGGATCGATTGGTTACCAGAATGTCAGAAGCCGTCCGTTCCAGGGAAACAGCTCCCAATTCCTGGGTAATCTCGAGATCAGAGGGTTCATTACTACGGATGATCATTGGGCGGACTAATACTGGTTCCAGCCAGAATACATCATCGCTGTAACCCAACTTGGCAATCGCATATGTACGCGGAATGCGCGCCAGGTAGCGTTTGTATTCGGTATTGACCAGCCCTTTTTCGGAGCGGCCTAAATGTGGCAAGATCAAATCCCGATCTTTGGGATCTTTGGTTTGGAACACAAATACATTCGCACAGGAGGATAGGATGCCTGAGGGTAACTCGCTTACGGTTTGAGCCATCAGATGCAGAAAAACGTTGTATTTTCTTCCATCACGCCACATCGTTTGAAAAAGATGGCTGACCGGGTTCCCTGACTCTCCTGATCCCTGATCAGAAGCGGCTCCACCTGAGACGCCAGTTAGGACTTTATTCGCTTCTTCAAAGAAGATTTGCATGGGCGGGAAGTGTTTGCCGCCCAAGGCTTCGCGCCGGCGGGTGACCGCATCCGAATACAATACGGAGGCCAATAATGAGAGCAATGCTGCTTTGGAGTATTCATCCATTTCAGCGCCACCTTCGATGACAATGACACCCCAGGGATTATCAGCGTTGCCCATCAATCCCAAATCTTCCACGCCGGTTCCACTGGCTGAAGATCCGTATTGCTTTGCCATATGTCCTTCGGAGAACTGCTCCAATCGTAGGAGGACTCCCTCCAGACTGGTACGACTTACCTGATCACGTTCAAGCTTCTCTTTGTAGGTCCGCAGACGATCAACCCATTTGGAAACATCCAATTTCCGGCTACGATAGACCGCTAGAGCCTGTAATTCGGACGGCGTGAGACTTTCTAATAAGGTTCCAGGATGAAGATCATTCAGATCCTCACCAAGACTCTGACGCTCATTACGGATTAACTCCACTTCATGTTCATCCTGAAGATGTCCTAAGGGACCATTCTGCAGCTTGGGGTCACCGGTCAGAACGCCGGCCTCATAATACAATTCGGTTAGCGCACGGCGCATGAAACCCAACTGTCTGGCTCCCATCCTGCCAGCATTCGCAAATAGCTCAGCCACCATGCTGCGGTAACGGCCGGGTTCAATTCTTTTCGGTACTTGCAGGATATTCCACCGGAGCGGGCGTGGGGAACCAGGATAGAGCTGACGGATATCCACATGTCCAAGACTGTCTTCTGAACCTTTCGGACCCACCCCTGGCCAGTTCAATGCTTTTCGCCAGCCTTGTCCGAAATCCAACACAATGGTGCGGTAATGCCAGAAACGGGTCGTCTCATAAGCCAGGCGTTCGGCTGCAATCGATTTTCCAAAACCGGTATCCCCAACAAATGCAGTATGAAAATGGCGGTCTGGAGATAACTTCAGAAAAGTATCTGTTAATAAACCTGTTTCACTCGACCACTGTCGGGCGAGGGTGATATTCCCAGGCATATCCGGATAAAAAGCAAATGCGGGGGTTTCTTCCTGGGTTGTAAGCGCGGATCCCTGCTCAAACATGCCTGGCGCGGTATAAGCTGCCACCTGAAGCATGGTGAGTAAGGTTGAATCAGCGTACCCACTCATGGCTTCTGGGATTGTTTCGATGCGGGTCGATGGGGTGAACGCACGGGCATGTAAACCGATATAAGCCTGTTCCGGATCGGTTAACGCGCGGGTTTGCACACCTGCAACGACATCCTCTGTGCCATGAAACGCTTCAGGGATGAGTCCCATCATTGCCTGAATGCCCTGTTCGCTGGTGGCCAATGCATAGAGATCTGTATAAAAAGCACCTTCCCGACTGGCTATATCCAACAACTTGCGTTGAGTGCGCATGATATCCGTGAGGAGGATATAAGGATCATCCTGCCATTGATAAGCGTTTGAAAGCGAGAAAGAAGGAGCTACACCAACACTCATCCCAGCGCTTATTCCACGTCCAATGCTTTGCCCCAAGCCAACCCCATCTGTCTCAGATCGGGCTGTGCTTTTTGTATCTGCATGGCTCTGAGTGGTAGATGTGCTGGTTGTGTCGGCCACTGAATCCGTCTCAGCGCCAGAGGTTGTCCAAGCCTCGGATTGCGTCGTCGAATGACTTTGGGAGGTTGTATTCGATTGACTCTGAGTAGTACTTTGCGAAACGGTGTCTGCCTGGCTGTGTGTGACCGAATGCATGCTTGAGTCGGATGATCCGCTACTGACAACCACACCATCTGCTGAACCCCAGTTAGCATTGCCGCCTACGTTAGCCGATAAACCTACGCCAGCCGGAGCAATGCTCCCACCCACTCCACCATTCACGCCATAGGAGGAGCTATCCGTATGGGAATTGGCTACACCGGACGAATCGGAGTGGGAAGTTCCATCGGTTACTGCTGTTCCTTCCGTATGAGCTGTCCCTTGACTGACTGCAGTTCCAACCGTGGAAGATGAACCAATGGTATCGGTTTCGGAGATTCCAACCGTGTGCGCCCAACCGCGAGTGCTGGCATGACCTGTGGTGTGCGCCTGGCCTTCTGAATTTGCGACGCCATCTGTGGCAGCTTCACCCTGGGTGACGCCGCTCGAATGGTTTGTGCCATAAGACCTGGATGCGTTTTCAGCGAGTCCCCCAGTTAAAATTGCCGGCAGGCTGATTCCAAACGAAGCAGCCCGGGTTCCCAACTGACGGGAAGCGTAAACAGATGTATCTTCCAACATGCCAGCCAACATACGCGTAATATCTTCAAGACGAACATGATTGGTGAGCAGCATCAACAAGAATTCTTCTTCCAGGCTGCTCATCCCACGAAATAGCAGTTCATTCTGTTGAATGGAATATTGCTGCGCACCCTGACTTCCAGACACTAATGGATCACGCATCGAAGAATCTCCACCGCGGGCGTTTTCACGTGGATCTGGATGCCCGACAGCCACAATGGCATAAGGCATCTGCTCCAGAGCACGCGCTAACCATTGGGCTACCTCAGTTGAAAGTGGTTCAAGGCGGATTTGACGGTAAGCGCCCACCAATCCAGCTCGCAAGGCAGATAAATCACGTAAAGAACGCTGGACAGCTTCATCTTTCTTTGGCGAAAACGCAGCGACTCCATAGCATTGAACAATTCCAACATTGGGGTTCTTGAAAACACCGGCAGCCAAATAAACTAGATCCACTTGAGCGCCATACAAACCACGCAAGACCGTCCGCATCTTCTGTAGCAGCCCAGCATCCCGGCGAGCTTCTAGAGAGATGTAGCGTAATTGCAGCAGCCGGACCGCCCGGTATCCCTGATATTCCCGCGCACCTTCCCGCTCTGTGACACGAAAGACCAGATAGTCAAGCTCATTTCGGTCGTTGAAATGTAGCTCTGTGCCTTCCACTTCTAGGTCATTTGGAATGGAGAGAGGGTCATCTGTTCTCAGCCAGGGTATTTTTTCGGTCAGTTTTCCAATAATCATCGTTCTCTTTTCTCCATACTTGGCGTTCTGCCTCATCAATTCGCCAACCAGATCAGCTGGTAAATTCATGAGGCTGCTTTTGCTTGCGCAAAAGAAGCCCTGGATTGCTATTGCTTCACTGTTTCCCACCAGATTGCATCAACCACCTCATTCGTATTTGGTTCGACAACCACCACCTGTGGTGAACGCTGGCGATGGGGAGATGATGCTCGCTGGTCTTCACGAGTTGCGGAACGTTGCTCAAATGTTTCTTGTGGGTAACCTTCATTCCCTTTTTCACTTCTCTTTTCGGAAGTATTCCAAGGTCGAAGCCGGAACAAGAGACTCATCTGGGCAATTAGCGCCGCAAATGCAGTGATGATGAGGACGCCTGCCATCAGGATGATCATGACGATCACGCCTAAAGCAGGTCCGCGCAGCAAATCCATCAGTTGTGACATATTGACCTCCAATCGTTGAAATAGAATCTGGCGTTAATCAAGAATTTCCGACGTTCATAAGACTCTCACCTAAAAAGGTAGAGTAATAAATCAAGCAAGCCCACGATTTTGTGCGCTGGTTTCATCTATCACCCTATCTTCTGGTTCGATAGCGATTGATCAACTCGCTGGCGCCGGCCAATGGATTGACCAACGACATCGGGTTGATCAGAACTTGCTGCAGCAACATGGCAAAATAGCCTAACGGAATCACCAACCACAAAGCCCAAAGAATGATCGTGGTTACATTTCCGCGTGTATTGGCAATCACTGCCGAAGCGCTTTCAGATGTCCCAATCAGGGCAGCCCATTGATCTGCTGATAGTTGAGCGGTGTATGCCAGGTAGAGCCGGCTTCCGATGACGGCCAGGGAATAAATCGCAATTCCCGATTTCATATTCCACAAAAGGGTATGTTCCTGCATGTGCACCAGTAAGAGGATGATCGTGCCAGCGATCCACATCGCTGCACCCAGCCAGGGGACCGGTGCTCCCATCCCCCATTGGCTAATTACCCACAGCACTAGAATAATCGCCGTCGTGATTTGAGCTGTGTATAAATCCGGAGTAGTTGCTTCCCGCCCACTTCGTCCAGGTCGGAAAGCTGCTCTGGATTGCACACGTTGATCCACAAAACGGATGATCAACCCTGCGCAAAGAATACTTACCAGAGCAGCTCCAGATTCGCCAAGCCAGTAAACGGTTGCGAGAACACCGTTCAACAGGTAAGTAGGCAGAGCGGCGAGAAAATCTCCAAAGACGACAAAATAATCTGTCATGAACTAATGCCTCCTTACTTGTCATAATCGTTTCGTGGACACCACAACCCAATCACCAGTAGTAAATAGATGACGGCCATGAAACCCAGGACGACTGTCAGCAACACACCGACCGCAATCGATAAAATCTGCACTTTGACCTTTATGGCACCAGCGCCGGAAGAGCCACATATACTTGCATCGTTCCATCAATCCCTACTCGTCTCGGCTGGGTGATTGGAACTCCGCGGAAGCGAGTCCCCGTGGTCACTACGTCCATTCGCAAGTTGAAGGTCCCTGGATCTGCAAATGGAACACGGAGTGCCTGACCAGTAGCAGTACAAGTGCCCCCGCCATCACATCCGCCTGTCCATGAACCAATTCCGGGAATCAGGGTGAAATTTGCCTGGTGGACGAAGGCCTCATAATGGGTTTGCCCTAATCTACCTGTGATCCAATCCTGGCTGGCACCATCCAATGCTGCCGTAGCTTGCAGGGAAGCTACCGCATCCGGTAAATGTTCTACATGTGTCCGGCATTCCTTGAATACCATTTCCGTATCTGAGACACCATCATTGAAAGCTGATCCAGTTCCGGTATTGCAATTGGCGGTTTCTCCGGAATTGGCTGAGCGGCAAACATCTCTTTCTTCATAAATCGGCTCATACCAGGTGAAAATCACTGGAGGAACTGTCACCCTGACCTGGATATCTGCACCGCGGCGATTTTCGGTATCTTGTCCCACAACTAGGGGATTGTTCGGCGCAGTTTTTTGAATGATGAGGACAGGTTGTTGCATAGAAACCGTTGGATCAGGACACTCCCTAGGGGGAGGAGGTGGGGTAACGATTCCCGAGCAACCTCCTGGAATGGCCGCACAGTTTTGTGAACCATTCAAATACAACAAATACAACGAGCGAAGAGCGCCATCATTCCAAGTCATTTGAAGCAGCGTTGTGATGAATCCCCACCCGGAGAAATAGGTCCACACATCTTGCTGACCATTGAGAACCGCCCCCCAGAATTGATCCGGGCTGGTGTACTCTGGGTGTTCCGCCTGTACCTTGCTCCAATCCAGATTGTCGCCGGCAACAAGCCCAAGAAAAGAGATCAGACTGCCGTAACCATTTCCCAGTGATCCATAAGAGCCGGTCAACCCACTTTCTTGGGGATTCATGGCCATAAAAAATAACGTCGAGGCAGAGGGTAAGACAACGATATTCCCGCTAGGTGTTTGATAGCGGTGATAATTTGCATCAAGATCAATGGACTGGCCAAAGGGCAGTTCAATTGACATCCAATCGGGGTGATCTGTGGTAACTCCCAGATCAATCAAATCAGGATTCAGATTTCCATCCGGCTGAAAAACCTCTGACCAGGGATCGGTGCCCTGAGCATATACAACCGATGGAATGAGCAAGGTCAAGACGACAATGATCAGGAAAAATCTTTTCACTACTTCTTTCCTTCTTCTACAGTTGTGGTGGGAGTTTTTCCCCGAGCGAGAATAGCATTGATTTCTTCTTCCATCAGGAAACGATCAAACTTCCAACCACTTTCTGTTTTCGCGAGAACAACATACGCCGTGTCCTGAGTTTTATTGCTGCCTGGTAAGGGAGAAGATAATGTGATGGTCATCTGCCAGACTTGCTCGGAACCATTGTCTGCTACTTTTTCCACTGCCTGAGAGGCAGCTGTGACCACAGATTTAGCATCCACGTATTTTTCCCACATACGGTCTGCGCCGGCCGAAAACAGCTCGCATCCAGCGGGCGTGCTTAGCTCGCAAATGCGCTCAAGCCAGGCTTCTTTGCCTTCCTGATAGTTCACCTGGAAGACCTTCTCGATGGCATTGACCGCTGCAGCGGATACCAGACTATCTTCGTTGGTTGATGCTGCTGAACCTTGCTCCGTATGAAGTAGCCAGTTTTCGATCACCAGGATACCTACAGCAATGACAACTGCCAGGATGATGGCAATGATCAGATTGCGTTTTGAGACTGGAATTTCTTTCAATTTTTTCTCCTTTTCCGGTTAACGGGTTCGAAAGTAAGTTAAAACAAAAGCGACCATTCAGATCTCAACACCTATTTACACCCACTCAAGTCGCGCAAACAGGGAAGAAACTGATGGTCGCTCCAAGGATTCTTTGGAACAGCTGATGATTATCAGCGACCGAACAGATATTTGGTTGTGACTCTAATCATAGCAAGAAGAAACCCCTTATCCTAGGGGGACATATATGACCAAATTAGGAAAAATGTGGGAATTAACTTGACAAAGCAATACTAGAGTATTACATTATAACTAACCTAACCGATAAGGAAAACGAGCATGCCGAAAACAAATTCTGCGAGTAAACCAGTACGATCTTTTCGAATAAGCCCAGAAGGCGTGAGTCAATTAAGAGCGATGGCAAGCGTTATGGGACGGAGTGAAAGCGATGTGATTGAGGTTGCTCTAGATCGAATGTATCGCGAGGAGATTCGTTATAACCGGATCCTACGAGAAGGTGCCCGACCAGAAGATCAGTATCAGACAGATAAAAAGAATGAAGGAGAAAATGAAATTCATCGTAGTGAATCTTAAGTTGATTGGATGGGTTGTCAAAACTGCTGTCATCCTGGCGATTTGCTCCAGTATTTTGTTCGTTGCCTACAAGGGAAACCAACCTATGCGGGTTCCTGAAGCTCCGAAAGGGATGACTTACTTTGAATTCGTTGCCGACCGGATAGATGCCGCAAAAACGGTTGAACCTTCCCGGTGCGGGTGGGGCATGATGTTATCTCTAGCTGCTCTGGGTCCAATTTATTCATTTGTTTATACCGAAGTTGGCATCCACCCGGATGGAGCTCTTGCGCGAGGCACCGCCCCAGATCCAGATATCCCTAAGTATGTCGCAAATGCTAAGTGGTATGAATTGCCTGGCATTTGGTGGAATACAGTTGAAAGATTATCCTGGACGATGTTGGGAAAGCAGGCTGTGTATGGATGTAAGTTCAGACCGTTATAAATTATTGGATAATGACACTCTATCTAAATCTTATGTCTGATTGCGACATAAACCTATTGAATTGATATATACTTATTTTTGTTCTATATGTTTTGATCTGGGTTTGAGAGGAAAATCAAAACCCAATAATTTCGAGGGAGAAATGATTGACCATTCCAAAGATCTCAAAGAGTTTTATGAAGCGGTAGAACAGGAAAAGAGCTCCAAACAAAAACTATTGCTTGACAATCCCGAAAAAGAACAAAACCGACTAAGGTGGTTAGAATTTAGGCACAATATAGAATCAGTATGGTTGCCAGTTTTAGAGGAATATCTGAATGTTATAGGGAAACTTTGGTTTGGTTTTGAAATGCGATTGAAAGGATCAGAATTTCGGAAGGAATTGGTTTCTTCCCCAGCATATTATGCAACACATGAAGTGTTCGGCCCTATGGCAATTTTCTGGGTTACGGAAAACGATTGGGAAGAGAGAGAAGCACTGTATTCAGAAACTGAGATGAGGTTGGAATTATTCAAAAGAGGTTATCGTTGCCGAATTGTTATCCAAGATGATGGCCGATATGATTTTCAAGATGACGCTAGCAACACACTTGTGAAGTTTGATACTGGCCACAAAATCGACCGAGAAGAGTTGCTACAAATTTTCGCTGATGCCTTTTTAGACGGCCCCCAAGAGATATATAAGAGATGGAAGGATTTTGATATTGGAAGGAATCAAGAACAAACCACTGGCGTTTTGCCTGAATGAACCCAATCCGATGATAGATATTATTTCGAAATATTTGAAAGAAGGTGCTAACCCAACATTCCGATATCAACCAGACCCTCTCCTGCATAAGGATTTAGCAAAAATAATTATCCAACAGTTTGAAAGCAGTGCAATCTTAAGAGATACGCTTCCGCATCTAGAAACCTTGATAGTCGATCATGATTATCGTCTTGTGGCTGAATATCTTGCCGCTCGGAAGAACCACCATTCGGTTGCCCTCTCGCTCTTTGGGCAAATGTTCTCTGAAAAAGAAAGATCTAATCCTAACAAGTATCGCTTTGAAATCGCCCATTCACGATTTCTTGATATAAATTCACTACACCAAAAGTCAAACGTCATCTTCACTTGTAACATGGATGAGATTTTTTCCAAGAACCAAGAGCGCATTATCGTTTGGTTACAAGACGATCAATATAAAGATCAATTGATGACATTAATTGATGTTGTTGGTACAAAGCTTGGAGCATTTCTTGAACAACAATATGATATGCCGGGATTAAACGCGATAGTACGTCAAGGCATTGTACGATATTGGCATTTACCTAATAATATTGCAGTGGTAAGCAAACGTGAAAGCTCATACAAAAAGGGACGATTTGAAAAAGAGCAAACCAATTATAAAATCCTCCTGCAAAAGTTTGGACAGCAACCTTTAACACTTCGCGATCCTGAAAACCCTAAGAATAAAATTGTTCTACAAATAGCTTACCCGTTTGCAATTATCTATGATGGATATTCAGATAAGCGCTACGCTCTCTCGTTGCATATAGATGCTACATCATTGGAAGAAATTCTTCTAACAGAAAAAGATAACGCCCATCGAAGTAGCTACTTAACGCATTATCGTCTCCTACTAGATATACTCTATGAGAATGGTATTTTGTGGGGAGATATGAGCCCCAGGAATATTCTCGTCGATCAGCGGGAAGGAGTTACCACATATACCCTGTTAGATTTTGAAAAGACCCATTTTCTTAATCAATCGGCATCATACAACCAGCGGGTCGAGCATTGCCGAGGGCAAATTTGTATCGAAGAAATGGGAGTATTATGCCAATATGATGAAATGCTCGCATGTTTTAGAGGTTATTTTAACCCAACGGAATGGGATCTAACCTCCAACTCTTTATTGCCATTTGTTCCTCGCCCGGACATTTTCGATATTTTACGCGGACGTGGTATTGAGCAAATTAATTTGGGTGACTATAATACAATTGATCACTCAATCTTGGCAGTTCGAATACCTTACAATGATCCATTCACGAAATCGTTGGTTTTCCCAGGTCACATAGGTTTTAAAGTTGAACATTACCTTAGTTGTGCGGGATATGCTAACGCTGGTGATTATGATCGTAAAACAACTGAGATCTTGATTGCTGCGAAGATACACGGATGCTTTGAGAAGGTTGTGAGATTGTTACTGTTTTTAGCAAATAGCGTTGAAATTGCTTATATAAAAAGGGAATTTCTTGATATTTTAAGTGGTGGCTTTTCCGGAAATCTGGCTCCTCCTAAACAAGAAATTGGCAACTTGATAAATGCTCTAGATGTGTTTTATCAAACCCGAGAATCAGGTGAAGCATATAGAGATTTATGCGCTAGATGGTTATCAGATTTACAGATAGGCTTAGGGGAAAATGGATTTTTTTGAGACTGACATCCTGGCTCGAATTCAACCAGCCATTGATTTAACCACTCACCTTACGCAGTCAAGCTGACAGGGTTGAACTCCTGCAATTTGGTGTAAGCAGCATGAAGAGCATGCAAATACAGTTTTGATTTGAGAGCAAAGTGGTTGAGTTTGGTTTCGCTTTTGAGCAGTTCAAGTTTGATGTAACCGCACAACGCTGCAAAGAAATGGTTCGTCTGAGTCGTCACCGTTTGGGTCGGTGATTTCTCCAGGGAAGCATTTTGCTTGAGCGATTTGTGGTAGGGTTCCACGTTCCATCGTTTTTGATAGATTGCGGTCATCCCATTACCATCCAAGGTGGTATCGCTGGTCACCAGGTACAGAATGCCTGTCGAACCATCTTCGTTTGTGAAGACTTGTTTGACCAGAAGGAGTGCAAACTCCACGCCTTCGAGGTATATCGTGACAGGTTTCAGTGCTTCCAGTTCGAGCGTGTCCACTCTCTGATAATGTCCTTGTTGCTTGGCTTCCGCACTCGTGGCAACTTTGCGATTGCCTTTGAGCGGCATCACAAACTCCTTCTTGAGTGTGCCTTTGACAAAATTCATGTTTTCTGCCGAGGCAAACCAGATGTCATTGAGCGCATATTTGAACGGAATCCGGTTATTCACTGCCTGTTGCATCAAATCACGGTACATCTCGTTCTTGGTTTTGGCTGAACGACGTTTTTCCTTCCCGCTCTTCGGGTCAAGATACTGCTCTGTCTTCTGAACCAATTCAACGCCAACGGGCAGCGAGATACCACGATTGTGATACAGACAGGTGACAAAGTTGATGCCTTTGACATTCCGCTGTTGGGAATGATCGTAGTGCCAGCATATGATGTCGTTTTCATCGGTGTATGGCTTTTCGGCAATGCTGTCATCCACAATCATGACTCCGTTTTCATCTTCGATTTTGCGAACATGTGGCTTCGCAACCCTCCACAGGTCGGCCGAGGTTTGTTTTTCGCCTGCCAGCCAACGCTGGGTTTGGTCGTGGCTGATTTCACCTTCCAGCAATGAGGCCAGTCCTGTCGCTGTGGTTTGCCCAAAGGCGCTAATCAGGTAGTCGCTGTATAGATCAAGTATTTTGCCCTTTTTCATCCACCCAGTTTACACCATCTCTGCGTAAGGTGAGTTAACCATTCAACTTGGAGTGCTGGATTTCCGTTTGGTTAGTAATGTTCCCAATTTCCCTGCACAAAAATATTTCAGCGCAAAATCACAAAGCGTTTACAAGGGTAAGAAAACAGATTTTGAATTGTGGTGCATCTCAATATCAAAAGGCAGTCTAGAACCAGAAAAGATTCTTCCATATGTAGATCAGACATATCGTGGAAAAAGCTTTCTACGCGGTTACTATGTTACTGATCACTTTGGCTCACCCATCTACCTTGTTACAAGAGAAAATCGCTGTTATGTTTTTGGCGAGGAATTAGAACATGTTGTTTGGCCTTATTTCGTTAAATATTTTCTGATGCTCAAAACTATTCAAAATGCATTGTTTTTGAAAGCAGCAGCCTGTTCAGTTGGAACAGCAGGTACACTTTTGTTGGGTCGTGGCGGCGCCGGCAAGACAGTCTTTCTAACCCAATTATGTTTACATGGTGCACAATTCCTAAGCAATTCTCATTCAATAATTGAAGACAGGCGTATTTGCGGTGTTACAAGTTCAATTCGAATCCGGCCAGGTTATTGGTATGAAGATTTGACAAAAAAAATCGAGACTAACAATGCATTAATCCCCGGGGAACTGATTATTGACCCATATGATGCATTTACTATTGCCCCCAATGTCGGCCCATTAGTGAAAAATATCTGTATTCTTGATTATATTGATTCGGGAAGACACGTAATAAAAAAAATACCTTGGCGAGAATTATATGATTATGCAGAGCAGTTTTCATTGGCTATCAATGTATATAGATTGGAAGAGGATTTGTTGGATCATTTTTCCGGAGATTTTCATCTATTTTCAGAAGTTTATAGCCAAATGAAACTTAGGCTCCAAAGCTTTATTGAACGGAGCCACTGCTTTTATATCAGTAGTGATATGTTGAATCCTAGTTTTCGTGCCGATGTTCTTGATGCACTCGCAACGGAGTAAACAAGTGAAAACCGGAAGGATTTTGCAAGCCAACATAGTTCTTGTATCCAGTCTTGGATCTTTGCGTGAACAATTTCCTGAAAAACGCATTGTTTTGGCTACGGGGTGTTTTGACATTTTGCATATTGGGCATGTACGTTTCTTGCAATTCGCTTCCCAACAGGGAGATATCTTAGTTGTAGGAGTAAATAGTGACAGCTCAATCAAAGTTATTAAGGGACATCATCGACCAATTATTAGTCAGGAGGAGAGATTAGAACTCATCGCTGCATTGCGTTGTGTAGACTATGTGTTTATTCACGAAAATATTGTAGCAGATGAATACATATTTAGCTTAAAACCAGATGTTTTTGCTATTGGGGAGGAAAGTGTTAAGTTGTATCCTAGTGAAACCAAAGCCGCAAAAGATATTGGCGCCCGCATTCATATTGTCAAGCGAATTCCATCTATGTCAACAACGTTAATCTTGGCAAATTTAAAGAGTATTAATGAGAATTCTGACCATGTTGCGCCTATTGAGTGAGGACCTATTAGTATGAAATCTCAAACCATGTTTGAGCAGTCTCAAAAGTTACTAAAGCAAGCTGAACTATATGACGCGTGGGCAGCAAATCGCGTCAAGAACTATTCCCAGATTGAGAATGAGTACCCTTTTTATGCAAGCCATGCCAAAGGTGCCTATTTGTGGGATGTAGACAAGAATCGTTACATTGACTATATGCTTGGATACGGGACAATAGTACTGGGCCATGCCGATGATCGTGTGACGAAAGCCGTTGTTAGAGAGCTAAAAAGAGGGAACAATATTTCTCCATTGTGGAAACCAACTCAGATCGAGTTGACTAAATTGTTGGTATCAGTAATTCCTCATGCACAAATGGCATTCTTGATGAAAACCGGATCGGATGCGACGAGTGGTGCAGTCAGGCTTGCCCGTGTTTTTACTGGGAGAGATAAGGTTGTCCGTTGGGGATACAATGGATGGCACGATTGGGCAACACCCCGCTCCATGGGAGTGCCAAAATCAACTTTGGAGAATGTATTCCAGTTCCAATACAATGATATTGGTTCGCTCTATAATATTTTTGAAACTTATCCAGATCAAATATCCTGCGTAATCATGATGCCTTTTGAACTAGAAAAACCTAGTCCGGGTTTTTTGCAAGAAGTGAAAGCGGTTGCTCATAAATACGGTGCTTTATTTATACTTGATGAAATGCGTTCTGGTTTTAGATTAGCTTTGGGAGGGGCACAGGAGTTCTTTGATATCGAAGCAGATTTAGCGACTTATAGCAAAGCAATGTCTAATGGGCACCCTATTTCCGCAATTGTTGGGCGGGCTGATGTTTTGAGTGGCATCGGACATACTAAAATGACATCCACCTTTTTTGGTAATTCCGCTGAAATGGTTGCTGCCATAACCACCATTTCAATTTTGAAGGAAACGAATGCGATTCCGCATATTTGGTCAATGGGTGAGATGTTTGAGGCTGGCATCAACGCTCTTTTGGCAGAACATACTTTTTCAGCCCAGTTTGTGGGGTATGCACCTTATCCATTTATTCAATTCACAATTCCAGATTGTGAACAAAACGAGCAGGTTAAAAGAATATTCTTTACAGAAGTGGCACGTAACGGTGTGTTTTTGCACCCCAACCACCACTGGTATATTTCCGCAGCTCATACAGCAGAAGATATTCAAAACACATTGGAAATATTTCAAAAAGGATTTGTAGCTGTGGAAAATTACCTAAATGAAAAGAATTTAAAACTACCGACTGGCCAAAGTTAGGAGATTGTGATGACTCGAAAAAATTCTATGCCCAAACCCAATATAGCGCCTATCGCGCTCGAAATCATGAAACGAACAGAACCTAGTAAAAAACGAACTACCGAAATGATTGCATCAATGTTGGCACGCTTCCAAATTGACAAAATGCAATCCGAACAAAGATTATTAGGAGAACGCAGGCTTGCTTCACAAGGCTATAAGGCTTATTCTGAGGGAGATCAAGATGGAATTATTCAAGAAATTTTTAGGCGCATAGGCGTAACCAATAAGTTTTTCGTTGAATTCGGATGCGGTGATGGTTTGCAAAATAATACTTTGTACCTTTTACTTGGAGGTTGGAAAGGTGTGTGGATGGACGGAAATCCTCGTAATATCGAAGCTGTTTGTCAAATACATGCTCCTTCAATCACTCAGAAACTTTTGACCGTCGAGCACAAAATTTTGGATGTAGAAAATATCAACAACGTTATATCGAAGTTGTGTTCGCAAAAAGAGGTTGATTTATTGAGTATTGATATAGATGGGAATGACTATTGGGTTTGGCAAGCATTAGATGCAATATCTCCTCGTGTGGTTGTGATCGAATACAATGCCACTTTTCGTCCGCCAGCCAAACTGGTTCAAAAGTACGTTCCTAATGCTCAATGGAACCGCACCAACTTTTTCGGAGCGAGCCTTAAAGCTTTGGAGTGCTTGGGAAACAAGAAGGGTTATGAATTAGTCGGCTGTAGCTTGGCTAATGGTGACGCATTCTTTGTAAGACGTGATTGCATAAACGAGAATTTTGATGGCCCATTTACGGCAGAAAACTTTTTCACACCTCCCAATCATGATCTTTTTGCTCCTTTGCGAGAAGATGCTCTACCAGGTGTAGGGCAGTACATTGTTTTGGACGATTTATCGTAATCGTAGTGACGATAAAAATTTAATGGTCAATCTAATTTTGTATCATATAGATCAAAGTGATTTTCCCAGGATAATAAAAAACGATGAACTCTGAAAAAATAAATCCCAGAAAAGTTCGGCCTTCAGAAAAAGAAGAGGAAACTCGATCACAACTAAGGATGATGTTCGAAAAAAGGCCTATTCCAAATGACCAAATCCTGGAAAACCTTGAACTTTTTATGCGTCCGCAAAGGATTTCCGAAATTCTTTCGTTTCACCATCTGTATCAAAAAATATTAGATGTGCATGGGATCATAATTGAGTTCGGAGTGCGCTGGGGTAGGCATTTGTCTGTACTGAGTGCCTTACGTGCAATTTATGAACCTTACAATTTTTACCGAAAAATTATAGGCCTGGATACCTTTACGGGGTTTTTGGAAACATTGCCAGAAGATGGTAACTCTGATCGGGTTCATGTAGGCTCGATGAGTGTTTCCGAGAATTATGCACAGTATTTAGAAAACATCCTTGCCTTACACGAAGCAGAAGCGCCGCTATCACATATTCGGCGTACAGAATTGTTGAAGGGTGATGCACCTCAAATGCTTGAGGATTACTTGAAGAAAAACCCAGAAACAATTGTGGCTCTCGCTTACTTTGATATGGATCTTTACCAACCCACCAAGAGTTGTCTGGAAATAATTCAGCCTTATCTTGTGAAGGGTAGCATCCTGGCATTTGATGAACTGCTACATCCTGAGTTTCCAGGCGAAACATTGGCCTTAAAAGAGGTTTTAGATCTCAGGAAGTATAAAATAGAAAGATTTCCTACAGCCCCATATCCCTCTTACATAGTAATTTAAGAAAACCTATGCCTGATCACATCCCAATAATTAAATGGGCTGCTGGTGCTCCTGTTGCATTGCCCGATGATGTTGATTTCAATACGAATACCCTAATCGACCTTGTAGATGCGCACAATCTCTCGGGGCAGTTTTTGTCGCGAATACGAAATAATAACCCTAAATGGGTGACTTATGATCTTGTTGAGGGTTTAAACGATTTGTTTTTTATGACAACAACCCAAGTTGTCCGAAATATCTCAGCGTTTACTCAGCTCAGACAACAATTAAAATTCAAAAAAACCAATATTATTGTCATCAAAGGTATATCGACTTATGTCCTGTCTGATGAGAGCGAGATTATGCATGCGGGAGATATTGATTTACTAAGTGATAATACCAATAATGTTGTGCAAACCTTACTCGACACAGGTTATAGACAAACAAGAACTCCTTTCATGCATGAAATAGGTGAATTTACGAAAGATTCAACAGAATTCGATGTTCACGATTATTTTCCCGTTTATGGGTACTCAAAAACATTACTGGAGTCTGACTTGTCTCCTCTGCACCAAAATGAGGAATGGCAACAACAAGGCTATTCATTTCCCCATAATAAAATTACCTTTTTCGACATGTTTAAGTCCGCAAATCATGGTACACGACCAGAAACTGAGCCTATTGTAGTACCAGATGCAAACATGTTAGCCATGATTATAAGCGCCCATGCCTTCATGAATTACACCAATATTTGGTCGATTTCGCATCGAGAGAAGGCTTGCGTCCGACTTGGAGAAATTATTGACCTTTTTGCCCTCTCAAGACATACATCGTTCAATCCTAATAGGTTTATAAGTTACGTAGATTATTTCAATGCTCGTGATGCTGTTGAGTGGGCAGCTTCTACGGCTGTTTCTGTATTTGGTAAAAATCCGCTGCCCATTTCTGTATCTAATAATCTTGGACAACCAGTATCAGCAACTCGATTTCCCAGATGCCTGTGGTGGAATTTTTGGGCCAGTTTATCATCAGAGCCGGATGAACTCCTGAAAACCAAATGGCTTTCCATGGAATGGTTGATTCAGAGAATCGGCGCTAACCATATTCCTGTTTCACAAGAATCAGAAAAAAGTTACTCCACAGTAAATTCAGATTTTTATTCACCGCTCAGACGATATATAACCCAGCAACCTGAACCTATTCCATTAGTTATTCAAGTCCGCAGAAGCGAAAAGGGGCTAATACTTAACCTGCAAATATCTTCAAGTTTTGAATTTGATACAGAGCGGATCCGTTTCGATTTAGGAAGTATTGCATGTGAGTGGATTTATGATGTGGGCAGAAATTGTACAAAGACAGTTGGATACCCTATGGACTTATCATACAGATGTAATGCTTCGGGTTATGAGATTATCGCGAAACTTGATTTGGAAGAGATTGTTTTACCAATGAAGATTGTTGGACTATGCATAGGGGTGATGAGACAAGCTGGCCTGAATGTTTTGGAAAGCATCCTTATTCCTCTTGAATTGGAATTTTAATAATCAAAGGAAATTAAAAATGGATCTTCAGTCACAGGTTATTCTTGGTATTAATTGCGCTCATGATGCCTCCGCTTGCTTAATGATAGATGGGCAAATACGAGTAGCTATTCTGGAGGAACGTCTCAGTCGCAAGAAACATCACGAGGGTTTCCCTCACCTTGCGATAAACTATTGTCTTAACGTTGCCAATATACATGATATTAATAACGTTCATTGCATTGTTATGAATCAATACACTAAGTCATCACACGAGATTGAACTCCTTTATTTGGGTTATAAAAACAACCTTGTAATAAATCCCTCACATCACCTTTTGCATGCTTATTACGCTTACTGTGCATCTGGTTTTATTAATGCCGCGGTTCTGATCGTTGATGGAAGTGGATACAATTATGGGGAATACGTTGTTCGAAATAGTCCCCATATTGGGCCAGCGCCGAAATTTTCTGAAATGGATGAAGCTCTCACCTTATTCCATATTGATAAAGGCAATATAGATCTTGTAGATAAGACTTGGGGTTTATGGAATTCGAGCGAGCCATATTACCGTTTCCCTAGTCTGGGGCATATGTTCTCCGTTGCTTCACAGTATATTTTTGGCGACTGGGTTCATGCTGGAAAGACAATGGGGCTGGCACCATATGGAGACAGCAGCGGAATTCCTTTCCAAATAATTACACTACTGGATGATGGTATTGAGATTGATGTCGATTGGATATTGAAATTGCCTAAGCCTTCATACAACTTACCAGCGGATGAAGTAAAGATAAAAAGAAATTTAGCAGCCAAAGTACAAGAAGAGTTAGAAAATGCTATTCTTCACATAGTACGAATTGCACACAGAAAAATCCCATCCAAAAACTTGTGCCTTTCGGGCGGTGTGGCTTTAAATAGTGTAGCTAATGGGCTGATAGTTCGCGATGGGCCTTTTGAAAAATTATTCATTGCTCCTGCGGCTGGTGATGGCGGAATTGCAATTGGCGCTGCTCTTTATGGCTTTTGTCAGTTGAATTCATCACTACCAGCAAGTTTCGATGCCAGTGATTTTTATGGCAAAGAGTATGAAATAAACGAGATATCAGAACTGGTTCAGAATGATTCTCGGATTATTTACGAGTTAGTTGATGAACCTGGTGTTCGAGCCGCATCTGATATTGCGGAGGGGAAAATTGTTGGATGGTTTGAAGGTGGCAGCGAATTTGGACCGCGTGCACTTGGACATCGAAGTATTCTTTGTGATCCGAGGTTGCCCAATATGAAAGATATGCTAAATAGCCGAGTTAAATATCGTGAGGGATTTCGCCCTTATGCAGCCAGTGTTCTAAAGGAACATACGTCTGAATATTTTGCAATAAGTGAAGAAAACCCTTATATGCTAGTTGTAACTCCTGTGCATCCCGAAAAAAGATCTGTAATTCCCGCTGTTTGTCATGTTGATGGCACATGCCGAATCCAAACTGTGGACATAAACTACAAGGGGCAATTCAGGCAACTTATTGAGCATTTTTTCAGGTTGACATCCGTTCCATTAGTGTTAAACACGTCTTTCAACATACGAGGCGAGCCAATAGTGGAAACTCCATCAGAGGCCTTGGCCTGCTTTTTAGGTTCGGGGATCGATACATTGTATATCGGCCCCTACCGAATTTCTAAAATTGCTCTTGATGAGAATTTTGAAAAGGATAACATCCATAAATTAATTCCTTGTTTGAATGATAAGCTTATTTTGATCAAAGAAAACTTGGCTTCTAAAGGTAAATGGATGAGCAATCGCACGTTTATTCGCACTAGGACCGGTTACCAATTGCCTTTAGAAGAACCCCTTCTAAGATTATTGGAATTGATTGATGGAAGGAAAACAGGTAAGGAATTATTGTACGAAATCAATAATATTCTAGGAACTCCCTGGACAGAAAATGAAATGCTATTAAATCTATACCACTTGCAAAAACATGGCCTGATATGCTTCATTGCGAGGGAGAGCACAGTTGCCATCCCGTTGAGTAACTAAACGTCTGAGATAAAGGGGTACACTATGAGGCAAATAATGGACACAAATACTGTAGATGTATCAGTTGTGATTGTTAATTGGAATACACGTGATTTATTACATCAAACACTTGAGACTTTATACAAGGAAAGCCATGATGTAAATTTTGAAACTATAGTTGTGGACAATGGTTCAACGGATGGCAGCATTGAGCTTGTTGAAGAAAAATGGAGCAATGTTCGTTTACTAACATTGCCAGAAAACAAGGGGTTTGCAGTGGGTAATAATATTGGGTTTAGAGAGGTGAAGGGGCGTTATGTTCTGCTATTAAATAGCGATACTATAGTACTGGCCTCGACCCTGTATGAAATGGTTCGTTTTTTGGATGCGCACCCCGAGGCTGGTTGTGTTGGATGTCGTCATCTGAATCCCGATGGTACACTTCAACGATCCGTTGATAATTTCCCGAGCTTAATTAATGATTTTTTAAGTTATTCAGAATTGCATCGATTACCCTTATTACAGCCTTATTTAGCCAAACGCTTTCTATGGTGGGGTGATCATAACTGTACTCGTCCCGTGGATTGGGTAAATGGTGCTTGCATGATGGTACGTAGTAATGTTATTCAGCAAATAGGAGGGCTTGATGAAGGATATTTTATTTACGCAGAGGAGATTGATTGGTGTTATCGCATACATAAAGCCGGTTGGCTAGTTTATTTTTTATCTGATGCGGAAATTATACACATCGGTGGGCAAGCGATGAATCAGGCGGCAGATAAGCGGATAATACTAAAATACAAAGGACAATATCGTTTTTATCGTAAGCAGTACCCTCTATGGAAGTATATTTGTTTACGGTTAATTGTTACGGGCATTGCTATTCCTCGGATTGCGCTACTTTTTATTTTCTACGTATTTTCGCGGTTGCAAAAAGAAACAGATCATAACCAATGGGAAATCCTCACGCAAGAGCCAGTGAAAACTGGCCCAGGAGTTATGCTTAACGCTTGGTGGAAGATTTTATGGCTTCCATTTTAGGGATATGATATTCTAATCATATTACTATGCAATTAGGGTTGCTTTGAGAAGTACACATTTCTATTCAAATCAAACATTAACATCTAGTAACTTTTTCTGAGGAGAATATGACCATATTAGTTACTGGCGGAGCAGGTTTCATAGGATCTCACATATCTGAGGAACTATTAGGGTTGAATCGAAAGGTTGTTGTTTTTGATGACCTCTCAGGGGGCTTTATCGAAAACATTCCACAAGGGGTTAGCTTTGTGCAAGGGAGTATCACTAATACTGAACTCGTCAACCAACTCTTTAACGAGTACAAATTTGAATATGTTTTTCATTGCGCAGCCTATGCAGCGGAAATTCTCAGTCATCATATCAGAAAATATAACTATGAAAACAATGTAATTGGAAGCATAAATCTGATAAATGCTTCTATCAATTATGGGCTAAAATGTTTTGTTTTCATTTCTTCCGCAGCAGTTTATGGAGATAATAAAGCTCCTTTTGATGAACTCCAAACCCCTTTGCCCACTGATCCATATGGCATAGCTAAATTAACGGTTGAACTAGATCTAAAAGCGGCTCAGATGCTATTTAAGTTGCCTTACATTATTTACCGATTACATAATGTATATGGTGAACGTCAGAATATAGGTGATATGTACCGTAACGTGATTGGAATTTTCTTGAATCAATTATTACAGGGTAAACCGCTTACTATTTTCGGGGATGGAACCCAGTCGCGTTCCTTCAGCTATGTTAGAGATATTGTTCCTGTCATAGTAAACTCGATTCATCAAGCCCAAGCCTATAATGAGATTTTTAACCTGGGGTCCGATGTGGCATTGAGTATTAATGATTTGGTGCATGTTCTAGCAAAAATAACTGGAGAAAACCTACAGTACCAATATTTAGAACCTCGTCATGAAGTAAAAAAGGTGTGTGTGTCGCATCAAAAGGCCATCGCAACGTTTGGAGAGATTAAGCAGACCCCAATAGATATAGGCTTGAAGGAAATGTTCAAATGGGTAAAACTCCAAGGTAGTCGTTCCCAAAAGCCATTTAGTAATATTGAGATCATCAAGATGCTTCCCGAGTCGTGGAAGTCTCCAGATCACTTACGCGAAAATCAATAAGAATTTGATAACGGGAAACGGAAACTCTTTAAGTTGATAGGAAAAACCAATGATAAGAGTGTGTTCACCTTGACGAAGAAAAAGGAATACACCAGTGAATCGCTGCAAGTTATTAATGCTTGTCTGTCCATTATATTCTGATTTTTAGAGTATTATTGAGAAATCAAAGGAATGCTGAATGGTTAGAAAACGAATCCAATTCGCCCAAAATTTTCTTAAAAGCCGCTCTTTGGTTGAGAGATTGATCCTGAAAACCTCGATCAATGGCTCGGATACCGTCTATGAAATTGGCCCTGGTGATGGCATAATAACCCAGGAGTTGGCCAGGAAGGCAGCGAAAGTTATTGCGATTGAAATAGATCAGAATTTAGTGGATGGACTTAGAGAATCCCTCAAAGAACACAAGAATATAGAAATTCATCATGGAGATTTTCTGGATTACATCATAACTTCCCATAAATACAAAATCTTCTCTAACATTCCTTTCAACATAACATCAGATATTGTTAGAAAAATATTGTACTCGCCCTCCCCCGCCATAGATTCCTACTTGATTATGCAGAAAGAGGCTGCAAGTAAGTTCTCAGGGTATCCAACTGAAACCGAATTTTCCGTTCTTGCCAAACCCTGGTTTACCTTTGAAACTATATGGGATTTTCAGCGCACAGATTTCATACCTATACCTGCTGTAGATGTGGTGTTGCTTCATATCAAGAAAAGGAACACCCCATTAGTGATTCAAGAAAACGCGGGGATTTATAAGAGGTTTGTTAAATTTGGTTTTGGGGCGTGGAAAAAGGATTTAAAGTCAGCCTACAAGGATATATTTTCTTATGAACAGTGGAAGCGCCTATCCAGAGATAACGATTTTCCGATAAAGGCTACACCTACACAATTATCTTTCGAACAGTGGATTAAAGTTTTCGAGTACTTTTTGACTGGTGTTGCAGCTGATAAAAAAAGACATTTACCCTAATCTTGTTGGCAATAGATGTGATTTTCTAGTCGTTCTACATTCATTCAAAAAAACGTGCCCTTTAATTGATTTGGAGATCGTTGTCTGTTAATCAACAGAGCAGGAATATATGCGTACGCACCCTTTTAGTCTTATGAGTTTCAACATCGGGGGTTATTCAATAAACTGTGAGAATATGAGAGATTGGAATAGTCGCCTAACATTGTGTAATGCTATTCTTCTTCGTTATAACGCAGATTTAATTGGTTTTCAGGAAGTACAAGAACAAAACCGCATTACACTTGATGAGCAGTTAGCTCAATATAAAAGTGAATATGGCTGGAAAACCATTAGTTTGGACGATAATATTGCATTCTATAATCCTATTTATTGGAAGCCGCAACGTTTCGAAAAACTTGATTCCGGGTGTTTTTACCTTTCGCAGCAACCTAAAAAATGGTCCAAAGCATGGGATGCAATGCATGTTCGTGGCACCACGTGGGTAATTCTTCGCTGTTTACTAACCGGCGCCAAGTTCTTATTTATGAATGTACATTTGGATCATTATGGATATCAATCAAGAATAGAAAGTAGCAAAGTAATTGTGCGCCAAGCCGAACAACTCCGGCAACAAAATAATCTTCCTGTTATAGTTGCTGGTGATTTCAATGCGCGAGCTTGGGCACCTAATGACGAAGATGTAAGTAAATATCCACCGCCTGTCTTACCAAAATACTTGCCAGTTGGAAATGCAGCGCACCAATTATTCATAGAGCAGAATTATAAGGACGCATATCTAGAAGCAGGCAATAAAAACCAACTTGCGATGAATACCTATCATGATTATTGTGGGGATATGTTCCCTCCCGTTGCCTTACGCATCGATTGGATATTAACACTCGATGGATACCAACGCATACAAGCGGAAAAATACACATTGATTTGCGATGCAGCGCCACCAATTTATGCAAGTGATCACTATCCTATAATGGCAGAATTAGCGTGGTTTTAAATTGTGATTGTGTGTGGCGTTCTTTATGTGTTGGAACTCTATATATTAAGGCAAAGCGCGTTCCTGTTTAGCGAGATTATTTCCTGTGCTTAAAGAAGCATTACATTAAACTATTTGGGATCATCCCCACTAAAATCACATAAATTCTTCTAATGGGCGAGGAATCTCAACCTGTATTCCCCCTTGTTTAGCTGACTCATATGCACTCTCAACCACGAGAGATGTAATCAATGCTTCTTGCAGAAGTGACCATTGGTGCTCTGGGGATGTGACGGTGCCCAAAAAATCCTTGAACATATGCGCGAACCACAATTTGTGTGATGGATCGTCAAATTCTGAGACGAGGCTACGCCGAATTACTCTACTATTCCCGGTAGTTTGGTAGAGATCATCATTCTCAACAATAATATTTTCCTAGCTACCCGACAGTTTGGGAGAAAGGGCTGATCGACATCCGGAACTCCAGTAGAATGCGTTTAGCGAAACCATTCTGGAAGGAGCGACGAGATGCCGATCAGCAAAGTGTATGATACTTGGAAACGGAAGATTCATCAAATGCGACCGAACGAACGGATCAGCCGAGTGAAGACGATGGCCTGGTTGCTGGCTGGGATCTATGTGGGTCGCACGGTGCAACTGGGGCGAGTGGCCAGCTTGCTGCCAGGGTCGGCGATGCGCAACAGCGCGGTGCGGCGACTGGAACGGCTGGTGGCCAACGCACAGATCCGCGTACGCGAGTGGTATGAGCCGGTCATCCAACCGATCCTGAACGCACAGGTGGGGCGCGAGTATCGGCTGGTGGTGGATGGCAGCAAAGTCGGGCCATGGCATCAACTGCTGTTGGTCAGTCTGGCCTATCGCCACCGCACGATCCCGTTGGCCTGGATGTGGGTGCCCAAGAGCCGCGGGCATAGCTCGGCAGCGCGCCAATTGGCCTTGTTGCGCTATGTGCATGGTCTGCTGCCAGTCGGCGCACAGGTGCTGTTGGTCGGGGATCAGGAATTTGGGGCCATTGAAGTGCTCAAACAGTTGGATCAGTGGTATTGGCAGTATGTCTTGCGGCAAAAAAGCAGCCAGTTGTTTCGTCCGGACGCTAACAGCCCCTGGCAAGCCTTTGGCCAGGTGATCCAGAAAGCCGGGCAGCGTGTCTGGCTGGGGGAAGTAGACTACACCCAGCAGCATGCTTACCGTACCCATCTGTTGGCCTACTGGCAAGTGGGTGAGCCCGAACCTTGGCTGCTGGCCACCAGCCTGCTGAGCTTGACTGCGGCGCTCAAAGCCTACCAGCGCCGCGCCTGGATCGAGGAAACCTTTGGCGACCTGAAAGACAATGGCTTTGATTTGGAAAGCTCGCGCTTGCATACCGCCATGCACCTGCATCGTCTCACCTTGGCAGTCATGCTGCTCTACCTCGATCTGCTCGCCACCGGCTCGCGCGTGATCAAAAACGGCTTGCGTCGGCTGGTTGATCGTGCCAACCGGCGCGACTTGAGCTTGTTTCGTATCGGTCTCTATATACGAGATCGGTATCTGGCGAATGATAAACCGTTTTCGATCCATTTCATGCCCATCTTATCCCAAACTGTCGGGTAGCTAGATATTTTCATTGGTTCCAAAAATAGCGTAATAACTATTACGGAAGTTCGCTGCCCATGACAGGTTAATCGTAAAGGACAGGTTTTCGTTGAAGTTTAAAGTCATCAACACGGTGTCTTCTGTGTCTTGATACCCGTTTTTTAGAAAGTTTCCTTGCAAACAAGAAACAGATTTCGGTACTTGCCCGACTATGTGGCAAGCCATATAAATGCTATGAGGCCCATGGTCTCGCAAGATGCCTCCACCAGAGATCGCCGATTCACGTCGCCAATTAGGATTCCATTCTGGTACACCAAGTGCATGCCCAAAACGTAGAGTACGAAAATGACCACTGATTATTTGGCCAAAGCTATTTGTTTTCGTTGCATCCATAATCAGTTGAAGAATTGGAGCAAATTTGTAGTTATGACAAGGATACAAAACCCGTTTGGTTGTGTCAATCAGCGATAAGATACCTTTATAATCTTTTGCAGATAAAAGAAACGGTTTTTCGCATAAAACGTGATATTGGTTTGCCAAACCTTGATGTATATAGTTGTAATGGGTATTCGGAGGAGAGCAGATATCTATAAATTCAATATCAGCATCATCCATCATATTCTCAATGGTCTCAAAGATGCGCATTTTAGGATACCGATTTGCAGCTTGTTCGCGTCGTTCTAATACTGGGTCAACAATTGCGGTAATCGATAGATCCTGCATTTGTTCATAAGCGGCAAGATGTCCCATACCGATGGTTCCATAACCAATTATCGCTCCTTGCATGAATAGCCTCCTACTAAAAATGGAAAAATCTCAAAAAACTTTAGAATCGCAATTTAATAATTACTTTTGTGGAGCGCTGTTAACAGCTACCCCCTTATCAAACTTCTGCCCATTACTCATAATGCTGGGGCAATTTTTCAAGACATACGCTCAAAAATTTTTGTCATCTACGTAAATTGGGTCAGAATCCTTTTCAAATATCATCTATCCCAACGACAGTAGCGCTGATAATCTATATCATTATCTCTTGCAACATCTGGAGATGATCGAATGTTGTAACAATTGCAATGAGAACACCAATATTTTTCTACCCAGTTGATTTTGCCAGTTCTAAACCCCTGTGTATAAAAACGGTCTCCAGTATCCATTTTTTGGATAACCTGAGACAAAGTAAGACGCTCTTTTTCCTCCCATAGATTGCTTCCAATTCCAACAGCTATAACATGGGCATGTTCAGGGGAGTATTGAGCAGCTTCTTTCTCAACGCACACTATTCTGTAATCCATTGATTTTACCTTTGTCTAATTTTTTATCATAATTCAACAGGTATGTCGTTCATTATTCATCTTAACCGTCATTATCATTGAGGACTGTTTGGTCGAAATGAAAATGGCTACTGGATTTCGCAATCAGAGTAGCTGTTGTTTGTTCTATGGGGTGACCCGTAACCTTAACTCAGAGAAAACTCAGAACCTGCTCAACGTTTGGTTTGTGAATTATATCCCCGATAAGCAAGATGCACTATGAATTTGGTGGTAAATCTTAGTAAATCTTATCTACCAATTCAATAAGCACCTTATAGGCCTCCCTCCCATTACCTCCAGGTCTATTTGTCCATCTTGATTACTGTCACTCAGACGCCTGTATTTCTTTTAACGAGTATATTGCATTTGTATAACGATGCCCAATCTAGACGGAATAATTACTCAAGCCGGTTTTTGCCAGGCATTCGTAGGCAAGGATGGTTTTCTGAGCGTTGATATCCACACCCTTCCCCTATAAGACTCTAGAGGAACGATGCAGATAGAACGGAGCGCACACCGTTCTATTTTTCGCTTCCTCTTCTTTGTGAAACCCAGATACTACCATCCTTTGTTGCTCGCTTCCCATTTCGCAATCCGTGTAGATTCGTCAGGAATGAGTTGAAATTTAACCCACTTAGAGCAAGATTGATTTCTCCCTGTATAGCTCTCTGGCAGTTCAGGTTGTCGCAAAATACGTACAGGTTTCCATTCGAGGCCTCGTAAAACTTCATCCATTTCGTTTTTCGGGAAATTTGATCCTTACTCACATCCCGTTCTACTTCGACGAATATTACCTCTCCTGTTTTTGGATCCACAGCAATAATATCTGGGATATAAGTTTCACCATTGGATAAATTAATAGCTTGTGCCCGTCCTCGGATTTTGTAACCTTCATCTACCAGGATTTCCCCGGCCTGAATATTTAGAATAGTATGTTCCGGTGAAGAATGATGTCTTATCAGGATATCAAATTCATTTTCCTTGGGAATTTTGCCAGTTAATATCTGATATGCAACTTGACCATCGCGAGTCAAATGCAGCACCGCAGGCTGATTTCCACCAGAACTTGATCCTTGCTCAACAACGCCCCTTATCTGTTCAACCAAGATTGGGAATTCATTTCCTTCCGGTGACAATAACCAATTCAAGGCTTCATCCAGGTTTTTGTTTGCGGCTGATAAGGAAAGGCGTTTTGCCATTTGCTTTATGATGGATGGTCGTAAAGCAATCCCCATTTCACCCATCACAATAATTGCCGCCGATGTTTTTTCAAAGTTCTTGGATGACTGCCAGGTTTTTACCCAATCCGGAACAGGCGTAAGGTCCCTCGATTCTTCAGCATCTATTTTTTGGGGTTGAATGTCCTGGGCAACCTCATCTTTCTGAATCTGTCGAAGGGCAGCTAAGTGCGCTTCCAGTGCTGCTTTCTCTGCCTGCAATTTCTTTTTCGATTCCTGAGTGGCACTGAGCTCATGTTCCAGATCAGAATATTTCTGATTGAGTTCTTTCAAGCTTTGTTTTAATTCATTTATTTCCAAGGGCTCAATTTTCTTCGATGCTGGTCCTTGCAAAGTTCGCAGCCGAACATGAATCAGATATGCCAGGTCATCATCGCTAAATGATTCCAATGGTCGGGTCGCTTTTTCGCACGATTCATCGTAATCCTGATCCAGAAGCCTCAAAAGTGCGACCAGCTGCTTGTGGGCATTTTCCCATAATTTCTGAGCATTGGCCTGCATTTTTTGCTCGTGCTCCTCGCTTTGCCCGATGATTTCTCTGGAGATCCGAATTGATTGGTTCCGTTGGAATTCTTCTAACGTGAGATCAACCACTTGTTCTTCTCCAATTCCGACTTCATCTGGCGAGAATCTTCCAGCAATTGGATAGCCTGTTCCTGATTTTCTTGCTCTGGCGCGCTGACCCACTGTAGAGCGCTGCGAGCCGCTTCAAGATAACTCAGCATTGTCGAGAGCATTTGCTCATGCATCCCCATGCCAATTGGGGGCACCCGGGTCCGATCAACCTGTTGAGCAAGCTCAACAGCGTGCTGGAGAGTTTGTTGGGCTGATCTGGACTGTGAAAAGAGATCGCCTTGTTGGTCAGCAGCAATAATATGAGCGATCTCGCCATCCAAAGTGTTCAACTCAGATATCCATAATTGCGCGGACTTTCTGTAATCCTCCACTGCTTTGACCTCCGGCAAGAGAAGTACCGGTTTCCCCTGGTCATCCAATGGGGAGACGAACGCACCAATAATGGTAAAAAACACCGCAAGACCGAACAGTATCCAACCAAGCTTTTGCAGTTTTTCTTCAGAAATCTGGATTTCCGGTTCACTAGGATTATTCACTGTCATGGCCCAATTCTCCAACTTCTAGGATTTGTGTGATGATTTCCAGATCGGTAACGGAATTTCGTTTTCCACGCTGTTTTAAATCTGCAATCACTTGTTTTCCGCGTTCATAATCAATATTGCGGATAAATTCAACTCGTTCGGCAACGACTTCAAATACAGGTGTCGTCGTGTTTGGCCGGTAGCGCAGTTGAATATGCCCTTCAACACCGATCCGGCTGCCTTTCTGAACATGTCCGTACACCAATTCAGCCAGGGTGCCATAAACCAGCACTCTTAATCCCTTTACCGGTTTTGATTCCGGGCTGCCGTCGATCATCAGGTACAGGCGAACATATGGGATAGGGTCCTGATTCTGGGGACGCAAATAATCAAAATAGATATCCCCGGTGATGTCGCCACGTTGCCACGTAAGATTTCCTTGCGCCATAAATTGTTGTCTCCTTTTTATGAATGTTTGTTTGAATTCGGTAGTCCACAAAGCGCATCTGGCTTAGTTACTCATCCAACCTGTTTCCTCCTCGATATCCAGAACCAATCCCAGCGCATCTGCTAAAAGCCGGATACGATCCCTTTTCACCTCTGCAAAAAGCCGTCGCCAATTTTGGTCGGTTGGGGAATAAAAAGTGAACGACTGCTCTATCAGGCGGGCAAGATTTCGCGGTTGTAATGCAGCCAGGCGTTCACTCGCTCCTCCGGCTCCGACTCCAGGATTCTCTTTTAGCTTGGCAATGGCCAGACTGTACGGATTCTGGATGTTGGGTTGGGAAGCACCGTGAATGATCCAGGATACAAAAGGTAAAGCATTCTTTTCTTGATCGACTAAAGCTTGCCGATTTTTCTTGTCTGCGCGTGCCAACAATTTGTCCAATGACCAATTTCCACTCGAATCAGTTACTACCGCCACCGATTGACTGGTTGGATCGTTCAGCAAATTCGATGTATCTTGGGTAGAGGAGGTATCTTTTTCTTTTGGGGAATCTTTAAGGCTTTTGAGGATCTTTAAAAGGGTCTCAAAACAACCCTTGGCTTTCGGATCGAGCGTCGCAAAACAATCATTGAGGATACCCTTGAGAGTCTCAGAACAATCCTTGGTTAAATCTGAGAGGCTCAAAACAACCTTTGGTTCTGTTTTGACAGTCTCAGATCCCACTTGCTCCGCTCGGGGACGCTCCGCGCAACCATTGCCTAAATTTCTGATCCAAGAATCTAATTCTCCCTGAACACCATGACTTTCTGATTTCATAAAAAGAGACGAAACAGCCTGTTGGATGGCTTGGTGTTGTGGAGTAAGTGGATCAATCCTCTGTACTTTGAATTTCCAACTATAACTGCCCTCAGAATTGATCCGATGATCGATGCGCTCAACAAAAAGGGCTAATAGATCCTGAAGTCGTTGCCGGCGAGAAAATTCATCAACGGTACGATCACTTAATTCATCCTTACGTTTTCCTCTCTCAATCCAGGCTGGAAGCCAGTTCGCCACAACGCGAGCGTTATTGATCCCTAGACGATTTGCGATAGCTTGATATCCACCCTCAATCCAGACTGCATCTCGGATCTCGCCTGTCTCATCATTGAAGTAGCACAGATTGCGCAAAACCAGGACAAACATGGCAGCATCTGCTCCGAGAACCGGTAACCAGTTTTTGAGAAAATACCACGTGACCAGGATGAAATCTCCCTGGCCAAATAATCGGTCAGCAAGCTGATCTGCCAGGGTCCCAAGTTCTCCGTCGAGCCGGTGACCAATCAGTTCTCTAATGACATCTTGAACGGTATGATAGTGTGGAATCATTTTGCTGAAGTCTTCGGAAGGTTGTCGAACAGGATATTGGAATATTTCTTTGGGATTTGTGCTGATCGCCAATTGCAACGCGGACAGAGGAGAATCCTGGATCCCATGAGTAAGCAAAAAAGCCTTCAAGTCTTCGGCATCCCCGGGTGTCAGCGGGGATTCGAATAGTTCATACTTGTTTGAGGACTTTTTGGCTCTTCCTGAGCGCTTATCTACTTCATGATCGGTGTCTATCTTTCTCGCAAACCATCCCAGACTGCTACCGGGTTGCAGTAAGCGAAAGAACTGGGCCCGGCTGATTCCAGCCCATTGGCAAATACGCTCAGCGCGAACGGAAACTTTACAACTCCCTTTGCGCTCTTTTCCACCACTCGCCAGGTAGTATTCCTGCCATAATGCCATAATCAAGAAAATCATTTGTGATCCGACGTATGGCAGCCAGCGCAGGTAATATACCGGTAAACGAACTACCCGGCTTGGCTCAATCAGGAAATTCCGGATGGAACTGTAGTGAATATCCAACTCAATGGGATTGTACTGAGAATCTTCCTGGTCTGGATCAACTTTCTGAGTTAGATCATCCCCATCATCAATTTCCTGGTCACAAACAACGAAACGAACCTTAACTTCTCTGTTCATCACCCCCATTAGGAATCGTTGCAGGGTGGTCGTTAATCGGTTTTCTAACCACTCACGGCCATACGAATTCATGCAGCCGATCACAAAGGTGTCATCTGAAAAATCCACCAGATGGGTTGGCTTCACCCATGTACTAAAAGCAGCCCGCGACATATCCATTTCGAGGTTAGCAATTGCCGCTTGCCAGGCTTTCTCCGGTGAAAATTCAACGACTGCATTCATAAAAGAAATCCCTATTGATAAAAAAATCAATCTCGAATAAAGCGAAATAAAGGCACATTTACAGCCTTTGTTGGAATAACGGTCGTTATCCCATTTCTTCCAGAAAAGACCCCTTTACGGGCTTTCTGTGGTTTCAACGTCAGCAACTCCGTCTGCGTCAACGTCTGCGGCGTGTCAGCAGCACGTCTGCGGCACGTCAGCATGGACGCAGACGTGATTCTTGGAGTGAAAATGAAATTGTTGATTTTCCAGGAAAGGTCAGAGCCCATTAGCATCACTCCAGAAATAAAGTCTTCCCTATTGTCTTAGGAGACGGTTGCAGGATTAAGCTTCCATTGTGAAAAGCCTGTGAACCTTCAATAACGAAGAAACAGACAACTTCTCCGACCGGTAAAGTATGCTCCCGTGCGATCGATCGAACTTCTTCCTTTAATAAAGCCGGAATTCGGAATGTCGCTCTTATTTCCCATTGGAGAAGAGCTTCATGGTCTTTCTTGGATTTTTTCTTTTTTGTTCCACCAGCTTTCTTTTCCGGAACTGGGAATGCATCAGCCAGCCATTTATGGTTTGCCGGTTTTTGAACAGGCAAGATTGGGATTCCTTCATTGCCTTCAGAGTACAGGGTCATTCTCTGCGCCTTGGGGTACGCTAAAAGTTTGATCTCTCCATTACGGTAAAGCCTAGCGCCATATTCCAGAAACGCCCTAACGACTTCATCTCGAGGAACCGAAAGAGACTGAGCATCTTTGATAATCAAATCCACAACCTGCGGAGGTATTCCCCGGTACGTTACAGTTTCAAGCCGATGTTCCTGTTCCCACTTACGGGATCTTTTCTTCCTGAGGTCTGCCGTGGGAATTAAATCTAAGGGCTGTCGTGGGATCATCGTAGATACTTGCTGTTGATCCTCCTCAACCTCGGTTATTGGATTAGGGTCACGTAGACCTGTAAATGCGTCTCGCCTAGCCATCGTAACCTCTAATATTTCAATACGAGAGTTGCCAAAACTTTATATTCCTCGGCAGCCCGCGTTTCTGGCGCATACTCAAAAATGGTCTTTGCCTCAGACCAACATTCACGCAAGACAGTCGCCCGATGAATGGGAGAAAGCACCTTGTCGCTGAATGTTGCCTGCAGATCCTGCAGGGAGTCGCGTGACTCGTTAGTTCCATCAAAAAAGGTAGGTAATATCCCCAGCAATCCTCCTTGCCAATCCTTTTTGTCCCTCAAGGTTTGGATAGTTGTAACTGTCTTCGCTAAAGAATCTAATGATGCGAATTCAGTTGCCGTAGGAACAATCACCAGGTCAGCCGCCCAGATTGCACGTTCCTGTAAGCCACCCACTGATGGGGAGGTATCGAAAATGATGTAATCAAACCGATCTTTAGTGAATGTTTTTAGTAGACCTTTTATGTAGGAGATTGGTTGATCCTGGACACCCAACATCATTTGCGCAGCGGAGGTCATTGAGTTGCCTGGAATCAACTGTAAGAAATCACGACCTGTATCACGGACCCATTGGCGGATAAATGTTATTTCACTTGGAGAGCCTGGTTGGGTTGTCAGGAAATAATACGTTCCCATTTGGCTATCCATACCCAACTTGGTTGCGCACTGTCCTTGTGGATCAAGGTCAATCAACAACACCTGTTTATTTCTCAACGTGAGAGCATGTGCCAGATTTACGGCGGTGGTTGTCTTTCCTACCCCGCCTTTTTGGTTCGAAATGGTGATGATTTTTGTGGTCATTTGATTTCTTCTTAATCGATAAATTGCAGTTGTGTTCGGCCTTCATGTCCATGGACAGAAATGACATCCTCGAGAGTCTGATAAACACCCATGGCATAAGGTTCCCTGAGCCAGTGAATGACCGCCAAACCGCTGCTAAATACAGTTCCTTCTGCTACCTCGCCAGTTCCTGAAACGCCGGTGAGGTCTTCCACTCGAATCAACACAAATCGACGCATCTGACTGGTTGATGAAATTTGATTTGGTTTTCGAGGTATGCTTTCCCCTTTAGTTTGATTTCGGCAACCTGATCGCCGGCTGCGATCACGGATTCTTGGCTTTTTCTGAATGACTTTGGAATTTGTTAGATCCAACAACAAGCCATCTTTATAAGTAAGGCGGCATCCTGAGATAATGTTTTCAAACACGATTCCTTCCGGCCAGGTTGATTTCTCGTCCCGGTTGAGGCGGATATCGATCATTCGAAACAACCTCCCAAAGAACATCCCCGGATCATCATCGACCCTGGTTGGATCCATAATGACTTTCCAAACGTAGCCTCGAAGTTCAACGGGGTTCTTTTTATCTTGAGCAATAAAATAATCTAAGTCTTTACCTGGCATCTTGAATGGCTCTCCGAACCTTATAAAATTAGCCGGCAAACAGGTGCGCAAATAGACGGGCAGGGGGAAAGGATTAGCCCTTACCTTATGCAGGCTTATTGAGATTGTGGAACACCCATGATTGGGAAATCAAAAACTAATAGTGTGTTGCACCATTATTGAATCAGGGAGGACGCATCCCCCATGAGAAAATAGATTTGAATAAATTGAATTGGAAAGAGGAATGAAGAAAAGCAAGAAAAAGTACTTGACGAACCCACGTAAAACAGATACTATACGAATATCGATTAGCTACCGCAGCGTGCCCGGCAAGCGTGGACCAGAGTTCGTCAGGTCGGCTGATTTGCAGAGCCCGGCGCACAAATGGCACGGATTCAGGATTTTGACTCATAACCCGGAGGTCAGTGGTTCGAATCCACTCCCCGCTACTAACGAGAACCGTAGTCCCTGGGGCTACGGTTTTTTGATGGGCCTGAGGGTCGATGGTTACGAAAAATCACTTTTAGGAGGATTTTTCGATGAACCGTAATCCCTCAGGCCTGTTATTTTCTCTTTGTATTGACGGTTTCGTCAAATACAAAACCGCCGAAGGCTTAAGCCAACGGACGGTCGATTCGTATGAGTGGGTGCTGCGAAAGTGGATGGAAAAGATAGGCGATCAACCGATAGGAAAGATCACCTCTGCCGATGTGCTCGATTACATGACCTATCTGCGCACCGAGTATGTTCCCCACACCTTTGCCAAACCGAATCCTGCGCATGATGCGCCAACGCGCAAACTCTCCCCCAAAACACTGCGAAACCACTGGATCACGTTCAAAGCTTTTTTCGGTTGGGCGGTTGCAGAGTTCAAAATCAAGAACCCCATGGAAGGCATCCCGGGACCGCGCTACAAAGAAGCACCCGTAGCCGCCTTTACTCAGGAAGATCTTACGGCACTGCTCAAAGCCTGCGTTTACTCCCGTGAGTACAATCCGATCAATCGCCATAACTTTGTCACCCGACGACCATCTGCCAAACGAGATGAAGCCATGATCCTGTTCATGCTGGATACCGGATTGCGCGCTTCCGAGCTTTGCAGTTTGAAAATTGGCGAACTGGATTTGCGCACCGGTAAAGTTGTCATCAAGCATGGAGACGAAGGTGGGGCAAAAGGCGGCAAAGGCCGTACGGTGTTCATTGGAAAGAGCACCCGTCGGGCTGTATGGCGCTATCTGGCTGACCGCGAAGATCGCGATGATCCAGAATCGCCAGTGTTTATCAACCGCGGCAATCATCCGTTTAACTCCAACAGCCTGCGACATTTGATCGTGCGCCTGGCTGAAAAAGCGGGGGTCAAAGGGGCTCATCCACATAAATTCCGGCATACTTTTGCAATCACTTATCTCCGTTCAGGCGGGGATGTTTTTACCCTACAAGCCCTGCTAGGTCACAGCTCGTTGGATATGGTCCGTCATTATGCTCAAATCGCTGAAATGGACATTGAACGAGTGCATCGGAAAGCCAGCCCAGTAGATAACTTGAGGTTCTAAAAACGATCATTTTCTCTTTATGCCAAGCTGGAGGAAGGGACCCAATTAGACCTTCCTCCAGCTATTCAGGTTATTTACGTTTTTGGGATTGGCAGGGAAGTTTGCATGTTGGCCAGAGCGACGGCGAATCGCAGCATTCCTTGCGCACCAAAATGATTGAACCATTTGCCATGACTTCATAATCCAGGCAGTCACCAGGTTGTAAATCCAACAGGTTACGAACCTTTTTGGGGATTGTGATGGCGTTGGTCGTGGTAATGATAATCGGTCGTTTTTTCAAATAATCACCTCACTTGAGTAGTTCAGGAATAACTTAACCTTGAGGTAGTTCTGGCGATCCAGCATTCCAGATCCCGCGGTTGACAATACTGCCGCAGTTGGGGCATTTGCCTTTCAAATGGCTCAGGCGGCCTTTGACAGGGCGAATTTCCGCATCTTGGATGGTGACGATCGTATTGCAACGCATGCAAAAGTCCTCCCCAGCTTGAAGCGGATGGGTTGGTTTCTTTCTAGCATTTCGTTGACTGTCAACCCAGGCGGCAAATTCCCTGCCGTCGATCCAGATATGGTTGGATTCATCCCGACTGTGTGGCGCGCCATGATTGAGCCAATCTCGCAAGGTGGTTTCAGGAATGTCCAGGTCTTCAGCAATCTCCCGCGGTGTGTAAAGCATGGGCAGCAAGCCGGGTGCCTTGATCAAGACATTCCTGGAAATGCGGCAATTTGAAGTGTTTTGGTTTTCTGACATTCTTCTCCTTTGTTATTTTAGACTTTGCATCGAACAAACATACGCCAACCATGCCAACCCCTTAAGGGAATGGCGTGGCTGGCGTATCCTCTTCCCACTGATAGGTGTTGAATGATCCTCGTTTGGTAACTCTGATGCGCGGATCATGATTGAGTTTGGAAAATGCCCGATCGATCGTCCTGGCGCTGCTATTGATTTGGAGTGCTGAGATGAGCTCATTCTTCTTGAATTCCTGCGCCGGTACACTTTGCAGATATTCCAGGATATCTGCAAAGATCAATTCCGCCTGACCAGGCACGCGCACCAGTTCAGAAGCATTCGTTTCAGAAAAGCGGAGCGCGATGCTCTCTTCGGTCGATTCAATTTGGAACTGCAACTGCGCGGGCGGCATGGATTCACGCACCTTTTGTGGAATGATCGTGCGCATTGCGTGTGCTGAATGCTGGTTTTCATGCGCAACCACAATGGCGGTATCGACAGATCCCAAAATATCGGAGGAGCCCCGGACGCGATAGGAAAGATCGGGGTTTCCACCCTTATTGAGATGATGAATGAGAATGAAAGTCGTTCCGGTCTGGTTGGCTATTTCACGCAGGGTGTTCATCATCGGTGAAATTTCTGCAACTGAATTTTCATCAGCGCCAGGCATAAACTTGGCCATGACATCAAAAATGACGACAGAGGCATCCAATCGATGAATGCGCTGACGCAATGCCAGCACTTCGGATGTGACTTTTAAATTAAGCGGAGAAAAGTCGAAAATGAGGTCCGCAGGCGGTTGAATTCCTCGCGCATGGCACAATTTGAGAACGCGTGAGCGCATACCCCGGTAGCTGCCATCCAGGAAGTGATACAGCACTTTGCCCTGGGTTACCGGCCGGTTATCCCATGCCAGACCCGAAGAAGCCATGCCAATTGCCAGGTCCAGAGCGAGAAAACTCTTTCCGGCTGCCGGCATACCGGCGATCAAGTTGATCCCCCCGGCCATAATCCAGTCTTTGAGAATCCAGGTCAATTCACCCATCTCCGACAAACACAATTTTTCTGCGGTCATCACCATGCGCTCCGTGGCTCCAGACAAAGCGGATGAGCTGACAAAGAATTCTTCCATCTGCTGCAGAGCTTCGGAGAGCGGTTTATCTTGAATGGCATTTTGCGCAAGGTGGGTGGCGACCTCCAACGCTTTTCGCTTGAATGCTTTTTCACGCACGATCTTCGCGTAAGACTCGGCGTGCATGGACGTCGGAGTTGCATTGATCAGCCCTGTGATGTACGCCGGCCCGCCAATTTCCTTTAGTTTTCCGCTGGTAGTCAAAGCATTACATAAGGTGACTTGATCGATCTGCTGCTCAGATTCCAACAGGTGATTCATCGCTTCCCAGATCCAGCGGTGTGAGTCACGATAGAAATATTCCGCTTTTACGACAGCGACCAGATCATCAAATAAATAAGGTGCAATCAGGATCGAACCGAGCAAGGCCTGTTCGGCGTCAATATCACTGGGCGGAATGGGATCGGACATCAAAGGCTCCACATGGTTTGATATTTACTCTTTACTTCAATAAGAAGGTCGCCAGGGAAAACGAAAAGCGACCGGCACAACAAATCACTTTGTTATGCGGCCGCTCCTACGATTTGATGGATGTCCAAGGAGATCAGCGACCCAAAATGGTTACATTTTTATTCTACAAAGATATCAGGTATGATCCAAGGTGGGCAAGAATCTATTTGGTACTTAATACTGCTTTACTTGTTATCAAAATACACGTATAATGATAACAATAATTTCCTTATTATCACTTGTGAGAAGATAGCATGAACCCTGAAGATTTCCAGGAAAACACAAGCGGCCATTTAATCTCCATCCCCGAGGGGGGATTTGCCTATGTACCTAATCCCCTTCCGCCGATGAATCTAACCTGGGATTCCGAATTGATCGAAGTGCTCTCGCTTGCTGACCGCGCTTTAGGGGAATTGGCTGGTATAGGCAGATCATTACCCAATCCACATTTGTTAGTGCGCCCGTTCCTTAGGCGTGAGGCCGTCCTATCATCCCGGATTGAAGGTACGCAGGCATCGCTTGCAGATGTACTGGCCTTTGAAGCAGTCCAATTGCCGCTTTTTGACGCCCCAGATGATGTGAGAGAAGTACATAATTATGTACGCGCTTTGGAATATGGTATCGAGCGGATGAGCAGCTTACCTGTCAGTTTACGTCTGATCCGCGAATTGCACGGTATCCTTCTGGAAGGGGTGCGTGGGGAACAGTTCCGAGCGGGTGAATTCAGACAAGGCCAGAATTTTATTGGTCCTCCAGGGAGCAGCCTTGCCACCGCCACCTATGTTCCACCCCCACCCAAAGAAATGATGGAGGCATTACAGCAATTGGAATTGTATATCAACGAACCCTCCAATCTTCCTCCACTGATCCGTTTGGGCTTAATCCACTACCAATTTGAAGCCATCCATCCTTTTCCGGATGGTAATGGACGGTTGGGCCGGCTATTGATTTCTCTACTATTGTGCGCCTGGAATTTGCTGCCTCAGCCTTTATTGTATTTGAGCGCCTTTTTTGAAACCAACCGGCCTGATTATTATGCCAATCTGCGTGGCGTTTCCGAAAAAGGGAATTGGAATTCCTGGTTGAGCTTTTTCTTAAATGGTGTTTCCTCTCAAGCAATCGATGCAGCTGACCGTGTTAAACGTATCAACGATCTGAGAGAGAATTATCGCCAGCGCTTCCAGCAAGGGCGCTCTGCAGCTCGTTTACTCCAGGTTGTGGATCTGCTTTTTGCCCGGCCACTCATTTCTGTACGGACGGTTGAAGAGGAGCTGGCCTTGCCTTATCCAACTGCTGAACGTTATATTGATGAACTGGTAAAACAGGGAATCCTTGAAAGCTCTGGTAAAGCCCGTAACAGGGTATTTGTTGCCAGAGATATACTTCATGCTGTTGAAGAAACAAAAATCGTGGGACGTTAAGGCAATCATGATCGAATTATCAAAACTCGAAAGCCACCTTTGGGAAGCTGCCAATATTTTACGCGGTCCGGTAGACGCAGCAGATTTTAAGACCTATATTTTCCCTTTACTATTTTTCAAACGTATCTCGGACGCTTACGATGAAGAAACGGAAACTGCGCTTGCTGAATCTGGAGGGGATATTGATTTTGCTCAGTTGCCTGAATTTCATCGCTTCATCATCCCCAGAGGCTGCCATTGGGAAGATGTACGGAATCGGGCATCCGATATTGGTCAGGCCTTGCATTATTCGTTAACCGAAATTGAAAAATGCAACCCTGATACTTTATATGGAATTTTCGGTGATGCTCAATGGACAAATAAGGATCGCCTCTCTGACGCATTATTACGCGACCTCATTGATCATTTCTCACGGTTGAGTTTGCGCAATTCAGATGTTGACGCCGACATCATGGGACAGGCTTATGAGTACCTGATCAAAAAATTCGCGGACGCCACAAATAAGAAAGCAGGCGAATTTTATACGCCTCGCAGCGTAGTGCGGTTGATGGTGGATATTTTAGACCCCCAGCCGGATGAAACAATCTACGACCCTGCCTGCGGAACAGGCGGCATGTTGCTCGGGGCAATACAACATGTGCGTGAGAAGAATGGGGATATTAAGCGGTTATTTGGCCGTTTATTCGGTCAGGAGAAAAACCTGACCACTTCATCCATCGCCCGAATGAATCTGTTTCTCCATGGTATCGATGATTTCCACATTCTTCGAGATGACACACTGCGCCGCCCCCGTTTTATCGAAGATGATCGACTGAAAACATTCGACTGTGTCATTGCAAACCCTCCTTTTTCACTGGAAAAATGGGGAGAAGAGATCTGGAAGTCTGATCCCTACGGGCGTTGTTTTGCGGGCTTGCCCCCCTCCAGCAGTGGTGATTACGCCTGGGTTCAGCATATGTTGAAATCGCTCAAACCGCGCTCAGGTCGCATGGCTGTGGTATTACCGCATGGTACGTTATTCAGGATGGGCGCAGAAGGAAAAATCCGTCAGAAGATTTTGGAAATGGACTTGTTGGAAGCAGTGATTGGCCTGGCCCCCAATTTGTTTTATGGAGCCACCCTCGCGGCTGCCATCCTGGTATTTCGGAATCGGAAAGCTCCCGAACGCCAAAATAAAGTGCTGATGATCGATGCTTCTGCGCTTTATCGCAAAGGTCGAAACCAGAATACCCTTGAAGATGAGCATGTTGGACAAATCCTGGCCTGCTACAAGGCATTTGACAACCGCCCAGGTTTTTCGCAGATCGTCTCCCTGGATGAAATTGCCCGGAACGATTACAACCTCAACATTCCGCGCTATGTCGAATCAAAGCAGGATGAAGAAATAGCAAGCGTTGATGATGCGCTGAAGGAACTCAAAAACGCATTACAAGAAGCCTATCGGGCGGAAGATCACCTGTTGGAATTACTTAAAGCTGCGGGATTGGTTTCTTCAGAGTACCGATCTCCAAAACCAATTACCAATAAAGAATAAGGTCACAACATCCATGCAGCTTAACGCTTTCAACAACCTCCCATCACCCATCTCTCTGGCTGACCTTGAATCCCACCTCTGGGGCGCAGCAACCTTATTGCGTGGCTTAATCGATGCCGGCGATTATAAACAGTACATCTTTCCACTTTTATTCTATAAGCGTCTTTGCGACGTTTTTGATGAGGAATACCAGCAGGCATTGGCGGAATCGAAAGGGGATCAGGATTATGCCAGCCTAATCGAACACCGCTTCAAAATTCCAGAAGGCGCGCACTGGAATGATGTGCGTTCTCAAACGACCGACCTAGGAAAAGCGCTGCAAAACGCGATGCGGGCAATCGAACAGGCCAACCCGGATACCCTTGCGGGTATTTTTGGGGATGCTCCCTGGACGAATAAAAGCCGGCTTTCGGATCGCATCCTACGGGATTTGATTGAGCATTTCTCCAAATACACCCTCTCCATTGCCAATGTGCCCGAAGATGAGCTGGGCATCGGGTATGAATATTTGATCAAGAAATTTGCGGATGATAGTGGACACACCGCGGCTGAGTTCTATACCAATCGCACCGTGGTGCGTCTGATGACCGAGCTCCTTGAACCGCAAGAAGGCGAATCTATTTACGACCCCACCTGTGGTTCCGGTGGAATGCTGCTTTCCTGTGCCGTTCGTTTGAAGGATCAGGGCAAGGAATATCGCACGTTGAAATTATTTGGGCAGGAACGCAATCTAATCACTTCATCCATAGCCCGAATGAATCTATTTCTGCATGGTTTTGAGGATTTTCGAATTGAGCGCGGAGATACCCTGGCTGATCCAAAGCTGATCCAGGGAGACCGTCTGCGCCAGTTTGATATCGTACTGGCCAACCCACCTTACTCCATCAAACAATGGAACCGCAAGGGCTGGGAAAGCGATCCCTTCGGGCGGAATTTTCTGGGCGTTCCTCCGCAGGGACGCGCCGATTATGCATTCTTCCAACACATCCTCAAGAGCCTCAAGCCGATCAGCGGACGATGCGCCATTCTCTTCCCGCATGGCGTGCTGTTCCGTGATGAAGAAAAAGAGATGCGCCGCAAGTTGATTGAACAGGATTGGGTTGAATGCGTCATTGGCTTGGGCCCCAACCTGTTTTACAACGCTCCCATGGAAGCTTGCGTAATGATCTGTCGCACCCATAAACCGTCTGATCGAAAGGGAAAGATTTTATTCATCAATGCCGTCGACGAAGTGACTCGTGAACGCGCACAGAGCTTCCTGGAGGATGATCACATTCAACGGATCACGGCTGCTTACCGCGCATTCGAAGACGAAGAGGGTTTCACCCGGGTGATCACGAAGGCGGAAGCGCTTGATCAAAATGGGAATCTCAATATTGCGCTCTACGTTCGCAAGAAAAATGGGAATGGAAACCAGGACAACCAGAATGAAAATACGCTTGCGAAAGCTATTGAGGAATGGCAAGTCAGCTCAAGTGAATTACGCAAATCCATAGAAGAAATGATGAATGACCTGGAAAAGCGAAGCGATTAGTTACAAACCATGCATAGAATGTAGTATAAATGACCATTTATGTTGTATAATATCATTAACCCCTGACGTTAATGATATTATTCAAAGAGGGGGAAACCCATTGAACATCTTGTTTCGCGACAAATCTTTTGAGAAAGAATGTAATGAAAATAAGCTCTTGATCAAACGGCGCGGAAAACCTCAAGCAAGGAAGATCCGGCAACGCTTGGATGATATGGCTGCCTCTGAAACCCTCGAAGTCCTTGGCAAAATATATCCACGTTGTCACGAATTGTCCGGGGATCGTGGAGGACAGATATCATTAGATCTGGATGGTCAGTGGCGTTTGATTTTTGTACCTGCCGATAATCCACCGGCGAGCAAGCCGGACGGCGGGATTGACTGGAAAAATGTGAGAACAATTGAAATTATCGGAATTGAGGATACACATGAGTAACCCTATTCAAAACCAATACGTACCAGATGTTGTATCCCCACCTGGTGAGACATTGCTGGAGATTCTGGAAGATCGGGGGATGTCTCAGGCTGAACTGGCAGAGCGCACCGGCCGGCCCAAGAAAACCATCAATGAGATCATCAAAGGCAAGGCGGCTTTAACGCCCGAGACAGCCATCCAGTTGGAGCGCGTTTTAGGTACGCCGGCCAGCTTTTGGAACAATCGGGAACAAAATTATCGTGATTGGCTGGCCCGCCAGGAAGAGCGCAAAGCGCTGGCAGAATATATTCCCTGGATGAAGAAATTCCCATTAAGGGCAATGATCAAGATGCGCTGGATTGCCGAACACAGCGATCCGATCAACCAGCTTGAAGAATTGCTGCGCTACCTGGGCGTGGCATCCCCGGTACAGTGGCAGACCATGCTGCAGGGGACCCAATGGCGACAATCGCCCATCTTTGCGGCTGACCCGGCTGCGGTTTCAGCCTGGCTGCGCCAGGGAGAAATTCAGTCTGCTCAAATCCAATGTGCGCCTTATGATGAAGCTCGTTTTCGTCAAGCGCTTCAACACATCCGCGGGTTAACCACGCAGCCACCGGAAGGCTTTGTGACCCAGATGACCGGGCTGTGCGCGCAGGTGGGCGTGGCGGTGATATTCGTCCCTGAAATTCCAGGCACGCGTACCTGCGGCGCGACACGCTGGTTAACCCCCACCAAAGCCATGATCATGCTCAGCCTGCGTTACAAAACGGACGACCACCTCTGGTTTACCTTCTTTCATGAAGCGGCACATATTTTGCTGCACGGAAAACGAGAAGTATTCCTCGAAGATGACGATGAAGTCAGCGAGGATGTACGCGCCAGGGAAGAAGAAGCGGACCGGTTTGCGTCTGATTTTCTGATTCCACCCGAAGCATTCAGGCGTTTTCATCCACGCGGCGCGCACATCAGTCACGAAGACATCATCGAATTTGCGCAACAACTGGGAATAGCCCCCGGGATTGTTGTGGGTCGATTGCAGCATGACGGTATCGTACCCCCTCAGAACTTCAATCAGCTTAAAAGACGGTATCGTTGGGTTATAACAGATGCGGAATAAGAAAATAATGTTTCCTGAAAGTAGAAAACGAGCTATTTTAAATTGCCTTAATCACATTGAGGAAAATGCAACTATTTCCGAAGATGGAAAGCCATCAATTACGATGGATATTCTCATCGATTTTGCAGAAGAAATTTTAAGTGAATATCTTCCAGTGAGTGAAAATTTCCCAGAAAGAACAAAAAGGGGTATTGTTTTTTCCGCACAAATGCGATGGCTAAAATATAAAAAATCGACTAATCCTGAACAAAAATTAAATCTATTTGTTCGGGCATTGAAATTCGAGATTACGAACTTGGAGAAGAGAAAATCAGAATACAGAGTATTAATGTTTTTAAATGTGGACCCGTCAACAATAAGCGAATTCGCACAGGTGAACCTTCTAGGGGAAACACTCTCACTGATTTCCTGGAATGACTTTAACGGGATGGACACCTCAGGTCTTTGGCAAGAGGTCAAATTTCAGGATCGAAATAATCCAATCCTTTGGGACATTCCCGGCTTGATTAAACCTGCTCCAGATGAAGTTTTACTTACACCATTCTTATTTGTAACAAAAACCTATGCACCGGAAGCCGCTGTTGAAATTGCTTCCAATCGAATGGATCTTTTCAGGGCAATTCTTAATGTTCCATCTTCATTAGGCCAATATACTCTTTTTCGATCTCAGCCGAAAGCACTTTCGGAATTTCTTCCCTCACCAATCTATGTAATCTTTGATGAGCACGAAAAAAGGAAATCAATATATTTCACAATCGAAAAATATGAATATAAACAGAAAAAGATTCCAAATGACCGCATCTCGTCTATTCGGTTTCTTTTATCAAAAATAACCGTAGATCATGCAACCAATAGCACTTGGAATTACCTTATTAATATTCTTCGTCTCTATCAAAAGGCTCTCGATACTACCACAACTGAAGCAGCATTTTTAACGATGTGGCAAGTGTTAGAAAACTGCATCGGACTGGGAGAAGAACTGACACGAAACAGGGATATTCAATCGAGGCTCTCGGTATTCCTGCAAGCAGACCCTATTACGCTTGAAATGATTGATATTATTATCGATAAACGGAACAGACTTGTTCACTCGGGTAAATTTCTTGAAGATGGGGATCGTATATTTTTCATTCTTAAACTTATTACTGATTCAATTATTCGTCGATTCATTTACCTTGCAGACCGGTATCCAACATTACCAGAGTTGAAGGATTATGTGTCCTTCTCTTCTCTGGGTGATAGTGATCTTGCACGAAAGCAGGCTGTCATCGAAAAAATCACTAAAGAACGGAAAAGCAGGTAAGCGCTTATGATTAATCGAAATGACATTTTAAAACCCCAATCTTGGAGCAAAGTGGTATTCGGTGATGTCGTTCGTAACGTGGATGAAACCGTTCGCGATCCGCAGAACAGCGGATTGGAACGCTATGTTGGGCTTGAACATATCGACCCCGGATCGCTCCACATTCAGCGTTGGGGATTGATCTCGGAAGGCACCAGTTTTACCCGCCGTTTTCGCAAAGGGCAGGTTTTGTTTGGAAAGCGCCGCGCCTATCAGCGCAAAGTCGCGGTAGCTGAGTTCGATGGGTTATGTTCCAGCGATATCCTGGTGTTCCAACCCAAGGATGACCGCCTGTTACCGGAATTGTTGCCCTTTATTTGCCAATCGGATGGGTTCTTTGAACATGCCCTGGATACTTCTGCCGGCTCGCTCTCACCGCGCACCAAATTCAAGGAGTTGGCACGCTATAAATTCCCCCTGCCACCACTGGACGAACAGCGCCGCATCGCAGAGATCCTCTGGGCTGCGGATGATTTATTTACGATGTGGAAACTAACCGATTTGAAAATTCAACTGTCTATAAAATCTCTGATTTCTAATTTTCTAAATCAAAAATGGCCTTTGTGTGAGCTAGCAAAAGTTGGGGAAATTGTTACCGGCGCCACTCCCCCCACAAAGAATTCTGAATATTACCAAGGAGGAGATATTTTATTTATTGGTCCTTCTGACTTCAATGGTAATAAATATATCAAAAACGCAGCAAAAAAAATCACCAAAAGAGGTCTTGATGTCGTCCGTAGTATTCCAAAAAATGCAGTAATGGTCACTTGTATCGGTTTGATTGGTAAAGTTGCTCTATCAGATTCGTTATGTGCAACCAATCAACAAATTAATTCCATAATTTGTAATGAAACATGTGATCCCCTTTTCCTATATTTTGTGCTCTCTACTTTGACAGATGAGTTAAATAAGAATGCAAGTTGTTCGGTTGTTCCAATATTAAATAAGTCAAATATGGCAACTATCAAGATACCATTACCCCCTAGAAAAGACCAAATAAAATTCCTAGAGAAGATACACTATTTTGAAGGAACTAAACAGAATATTCAGAACCATATTTGTATTTTAAGCAGGCTTAGGGACTCCTTAGTGAATAATTGGTTCTAGGAGATCATAGGCATTCATTTATTTAGGAGAAGCATGTTTAACGAATCCAACTCAGTCGAACTCTTCATCCGCGATCTGCTGTGCGGCAAAACCGGCAAACAAATTGGCGAGCAGCCCGGGTTGTACGCCGGCGCGCTGGCGCAGCTGGCCAGAGGGCAGGGTTGGGTTTACAAACCCGCGGATAAACTTCATCGTTCCACCCAGGACGTGCTGCTGGAAGATGAACTGCGCGCGGCGTTGATCCGCCTGAACCCGGAGATCGCCGAGCAGCCCGACCGAGCCGATGAAGTGCTCTACCGCCTGCGCGCCGTGCTGCTGTCGGTCAAAAGTGATGGCCTGGTGCGCGCCAATGAGGAGTTCACTACCTGGCTGCGCGGCGAACGTTCGATGCCGTTTGGACCCAACCATGAGCACACCTCGGTTCGGTTGATCGATTTTGAGAATATCGGCAATAATCAATGCGTCCTCACCAATCAGGTCATCTTCCAGGCCGGCTCGCAAACCCGCCGCTTTGACCTGGTGCTGTTTGTGAATGGCATTCCGTTGGTGATCGGCGAAGCCAAAACGCCCACTCGCCCGGCAATCTCCTGGGTGGACGGCGCGGTGCAGGTGCAGGATGATTATGAGGTCAACGTGCCGGCGTTCTTTGCGCCGAATGTATTTTCATTTGCCACCGAAGGGAAAACCTATCGTTATGGCGCCATCCGGCAGCCGTTGGAAAGTTGGGCGCCCTGGCGTGAAGAAGATAACAACGAATATTCCGGTTTGAATGAGCTGCAAACCGCTGCGCTGGGCATGCTGCGCCCGGCGATCATTCTGGATATCCTCAAAAACTTCACCCTGTTTGCCACCGACAAGAAGCATCGCAAAACCAAGATCATCTGCCGCTTCCAACAATATCACGCTGCCAACCAGATCGTCGAGCGGGTGGTTCTGGGCCGGGTGAAGAAAGGCCTGATCTGGCATTTTCAGGGATCGGGCAAGTCGCTGCTGATGGTCTTTGCCGCCCAAAAACTGCGCATGCACCCGGCGCTGAAAAACCCCACCGTGCTGATCGTGGTGGATCGTATCGATCTGGATACGCAGATTACCGCCACATTCAACGCGGCGGATGTTCCCAACCTGATCTCAACCGACAGCCGTGAAGAACTGCGAACCCTGTTGGCTCAGGACGTGCGCAAGGTCATCATCACCACCATCCACAAGTTTGGTGAAGCGGACGGCGTTCTGAACACACGCGATAACATCATCGCCCTGGTGGATGAAGCTCACCGCACCCAGGAAGGCGACCTGGGCAGGAAAATGCGCGAAGCGCTGCCCAATGCGTTTCTGTTCGGCATGACCGGCACACCCATCAACCAGCGCGACCGCAATACTTTCTTTGCGTTTGGCGCTGAAGAGGATGAAAAAGGCTATCTGAGCCGTTACTCTTTTGAAGAATCCATCCGCGACCAGGCCACCCTGCCCTTGCGCTTTGAATCCCGCCTGGTCGAACTGCGGGTGGATAAACAATCGATTGACGAAGCCTATGCCAATCTGACCGGTCATTTATCCGAAGCCGATCAGGCGAATCTGGCGCGCCAAGCCGCGCGCATGGCGGTATTGGTCAAAGCGCCGGAACGCGTGCAGCGCATCGTGTCGGATATCGTGGATCATTATCAGGAAAAAGTGGAACCCAACGGCTTTAAGGCGATGGTGGTTACCTTTGATCGCCAGGCCTGTGTGCTGTATAAAAAAGCCATGGATGAAATCCTGCAGCCGGAAGCCAGTGAAATCGTGATGAGCGTTTTTCACAATGAGACGGAATACAAAGCCTACGACCGCAGCAAAGAAGATGAGGAAAGATTGCTCGACCGTTTCCGCGATCCGGCGGATCCGCTGAGGTTCCTCATTGTGACTTCACGCCTGTTAACCGGGTTCGATGCGCCCATTCTGCAGGTCATGTACCTGGACAAGCCGATGAAGGAGCATAACCTGTTGCAGGGCATCTGCCGCGTAAATCGTCCCTACCCCGGAAAGGATTATGGCTTGATTGTGGATTACATTGGCGTCTTCGATGATGTGGCTCGAACGTTGGCCTTTGACGAAGCCAACATGCAGCAGGTGATTACCAACCTGAAGGCGCTGCATGCGCAGCTTCCTGAAGCCATGCAAACCTGCCTGGCGTATTTTCCCAATGTGGATCGCACCCTCGGTGGTTGGGAAGGATTGGTGGCCGCCCAGGCGTGCCTGCCGGATAACGAAACGCGGGACAAATTCGCCGGCGACTTCTCATTACTTTCACAACTGTGGGAGGCGATATCGCCGGATCCGGTGCTTTCGGATTATGAAGATGATTATCGCTGGTTAGGCCAGGTGTATGAATCCGTCAAACCGCCCAGCGGAAGCGGTAAGCTGCTCTGGCATGCACTGGGAGCCAAGACCCTGGAATTGATCCACGAAAATGTTCATGTCGAACGCGTTCGGGATGACCTGGATACCCTGGTCATGGACGCGGATTTCCTGGATGAACTGCTCGGAGAACGCGATCCAGAGAAGATCCGCGAAGTGGAAATCAAGGTCATCGCGCGCATCCGAAAGCATGGCAATAATCCAAAATTCATCGCGCTCGGAAAGCAGCTTGAAGATCTGAAGAACCGCATGGAACAGGGGCTGGTCAACAGCCTGGATTACCTGAAACAACTGCTTGAAATCGCCCGCAAAGTGTTGCAGGCAGAGAAGGATGTGGATCCAGAAGAAGAACGCCAATCCGCCAAGGCAGCACTAACCGAGCTATTCAACGAAACCAAGACAACTCAGACCCCGGTTATTGTTGAACGCATTGTCGCCGATATTGACGAGATCGTGCGAAATGTCCGCTTCCCCGGTTGGCAGCAAACCATTGCCGGCGAGCGGGAGATCAAACAGGCATTACGCAGGGTGCTGTTGAAATATCAGTTGCACAAAGAGCAGGAGTTGTTTGATAAAGCGTACGGGTATATCAAGGAATACTATTGATGAAACAAGTACCATTCGTTTCGTGTCTTTCTTTTACTTACCCATTTTCGTTGGTAAATTAAGCGAGGGTTTTGATGATCCCGGATTTTCCTCGAGAAAAAGAAAAAATAATGCAATTCTGGAATAAGTATCTGATTGCGAAAAATCAGGAATTGCTAGGATTTTTTGGAACCCTGCCAGCACATATGAACCACGAAGGTCATCAATGGGCGCTTAATCGGGCAGATGGCACGGGGGATAATCAACCGTATCACCAAATCGAAGGGTTGATGACAGTCGAAATCAGCGAGGTTCCTCACTTGACCCCGGATAAAATTCGGGAAAAACTAGACAAAATAGCAGATGATATGGCTCGTCAGATAACTCAGGGGATGATTGCAGAAATATCCAGGGTGACAAAAGAAGTAGGAAATGATGTCAATGCTGAAGGGCAACCTTTAAGCCAAGGCCTTTTCTTACAAATGCTAGAAAAGATGGATTTGGACTTTGATGAAAACGGAAATTGGAATCCGCCTACCATTGTTATGCATCCAGATTTATGGGAAGCCAAGAAAGAAGAAATCAAATCTTGGGAAACTGACGATGAATTTCTTTCAAAGCAAAAAGAAATAATCGAAAAGAAGAAGGAAGAATGGCGTGATCGAGAGAATAATCGAAAATTGGTTGACTAAAGTTAATGAAAAGTCATTCCAGGTGCCATTTTGCCAGATGCTTATTGGCGAAGGTTATCAAGTCGTTCATCTAAGCAGGCATGGTTCTTTTGAAGAAGGGAAAGATGTTTTAGCGATTGCACCTGACGGGGTGCCATGCGCATTTCAACTAAAAGGTGCGAATGGGGGAAAGATATCTCAGAATGAATGGTCAAAATATAATGAACAAATAACTCGTCTGGTAGAAATCCCAATTAAACATCCATCGATTGACGAATCAAAAAGCCGGCGTGTATATTTTGTCACGAATGGAGAACTGGATGAAGAAGTCCGAGTTCAGATTACAAACCAAAATCCTGACAGGGTACGCAGACAACTACCCGAGTTAGGAACAATTCTCAAAGGTGAGTTATTAAATCGATTCAGCAAGATACATACCGATTTATGGCCTTTACAACTTCAATCCGAAAAAGACCTTCTTGAGTTATATCTCGCCGACGGAACAGGATATTTGGACAAAGCCAAATACGCAGGTTTTCTTGGAAGCCTTATCTTTGGCACCGAAGAACCGACAAAAGTTGAGGGTCAGAGAGTTCTGGCTAGTGCGGCTCTATTTGCTTCCTATGGATTGTTTCCATTTAGCCAAGCCGGCAATCATGTCGCGATAATCGAAGGTTGGACAATATTTATAGCGTATGCAATCTCGTATATTGAGAGGTATAAGCTCGAGGAAAGATATTGGCAAAATACAATTCAGATTGCTGAAGAAACAGTTGAAATGGCACTTTCCAACTTATGGGAAGAAATCAGAACCATGCAATATTTTGTCGCAGGAAATGTTCTTGTCGACGCTCCTTTTTATCGAGGTAGGTTAACCTGGTTAACCGGATTTGTTTCATCCTACATGCTATTGCAAAAACAAAAGAATCCCGATTTTATTATTGAAGAAGAATTTATAAATTATTTTTTTGAGAACCAAAAATCGTTTCTGCTTTGGGGAGAAGCCGCGATACCCCAATTTCTTTCAATTCTCTGGACGTTGAGAACTGTCGGCTACCCCCAATTGGCTGATCGGTTATTGTTTGCCATTTTTAAAGGGATTCTCGATAAAACCACATCAAAAGAAGGAATTCCTGATCCATATCATAACCTTGGAGAAATCGTGTTAGGAATTTCTGGTTTATCCGACCAGTTACGAGAAGAGAATTTTGCTGGAAGATCTTATTCCCTGGATTCGCTTATTCAACTTCTTGCTAAACGTGAATATCGAGGCGTCTTAGCTGAAAATTGGAAGCAAATTACTTTGACGCATCTTGTTGAATTTGAGCCAGAAAATCCCTGGCAATTCTGTACCTGGCATTGCGAAGATGGAATTTTTCATGAGACAATGCCTAAAACCCCCCAGAGTTGGCAACTATTAAAAGAGCAATCAACTGAAATTAATGTTGTTAAGATTCCTTCGTATTTCCAGACTAATCCTACTATGTTGCTAATTTTCTTATTGGTATATCCTCACAGAATTCGTCCTGATGTGATAAAGTTCCTTGATAATTCCTTTTCCCCATAATTTTGTATGAAAATCGGGGAATGATAATTCGTCAAAAAATTTATAAGAATATACCAGGTTGTTCTACCATTACCACTTAAGATACTATGGGAACGATCTCTATTGAAAGACCAATCAGGTCGTTCCCCTAAATTTTTGAATCGAAATTAAAATCGATATCCGATACGGTTAGTTAAGGATGACTCCCGACAACACACTCACCATTACCCAAAATACCTGGATTATTTCCGACACGCATTTCTTTCACGAGAATATCGGAAGATACTGCAATCGCCCCGAAAACTGGCAGGAGCTGATCATCAAAAACTGGAATGACTTGATTTCTCCCGATGAATCTGTACTGCACCTGGGTGATTTTGCAATGGGAAAGAAAAGCAATTTTGAGCTATTGACCAGCATTTTGAATGGCAGATTGTTCTTAATCCAGGGCAACCACGATCGGTTGAGCCAGTCTTTTTGTGAAGCCCATGGCGTGATCCTGATTAAAAATTCATTACTAGTTGAATTAGAATATCAAATGAAGCTGATCTTCTCACACCATCCGATTGTTCCTTTGGAAGATGGATGGATCAACCTACATGGTCATATCCATAATGTTCCACCGCCTCCTGAAGGTTCTAATCTGGGACCCAACCATATCAATATGAGCGTTGAGGTCAGGGAGTATCGTCCCTGGCGGTTGGGTGAACTTCTCAAAACCATCAAGGACCGTCCAACAGAGAACGATGTGTCACTCCGTTGACCCGTTCCCCCTTAAGACTCTAGGGGATCGAAGTGGCAAGAACGAAGTACCACGCTGTTCCCCGCCGTATTGGAGATATTTTGTGCAAGAAAAAGCGGGCGATTTGTTTGTGCACAAAAATAGCCAATTTACAACCGTTTAATCGAAAGATTTGATCTAGAATAACGCAGAATTTTTGCAGTTGCCCTCGGAGAAAGTGACCATTTTCCCGCGTTTCTTCTTCAGTTGATATTTCCTGCCTCCCCATCAGAAAGAACGCCTTAGAAACCGTTCTGTTCGTTCAACGTCAGAAGCAGGGTCTGCGTCAACGTCTGCGGCGTGTCAGCAAGGCGTCTGCGTCACGTCAGCATGGCCGCAGACGGTGTTAATCGCCGGATGTAACAAAAGGTTATTTTCGTGAAAGGCAATAAATATGAGTTTTGTCGGCTTTTATGCAAATGACGCGAATAAAGAAATTTGGAGTATGATAATTTAGATTTCTTTATCGGAAGATCTGATTTGTATAGGTGGATTAGTTCTTGCGAGCATGGATCATCTAGACCTGAATAATTCAAAGGATATTGAATGGAAGGAAGTATATTGCCTAAATTTGAAGATTGGGAGGCTGAAAAGATTAAAGCCCCGGATTTCCTCGCTGCTGCCGAGGAATTGGCCCCCGGCTACCAAGTTGCCCGGCTCCGCATGTTAAGGGGTTTAACTCAGGCTCAACTTGCTGAGATGGTTGGCACCCGGCAGCCTTCCATCGCCAGACTGGAAAATGGTACCAGCGCCCCTAGCTTATCCTTCCTTACCAATATCGCAGAGGCGTTAGGCGCGAAGATTGAATTCAAGTTAATCCCCGATACAGAATGACCTTATTTGGGTTTTGATTGCCTGGAAGTGTGCCAGGTAAGACTTATTATGGATAAACCTGGTTATGATCAATCCAACAGTACCCACCACGCCTCTGCTTTGCATGCGCACCGAGGTGGGTCATTTTTTATTAAACCAAAACGTCAACAAGTGATGTCCTTTGAATTGCATAACAGTACGTGTGATCAGACGGTTAGTGTAAAATTCAAAGGGGTACTAAAATTCTCATTATGTAAATAACTAAAAAAGATACCCGCCTGCATAGTTTTCACGCGGAGTAATAAAAAGGATTAATTTCAATGATGAAACCTCATAATATTTTGATAACCGTTTTGCTGACCATAACCCTTGCAGCCTGCAGCACGCCCGCTGTGACAACGACCTCATCAAACCCGGTTGCGGAGGTCACGACGACCTCGTCTCCAGTTGAGACATCTGCGCCCGTCGTCGTAACCTTTACTGATCCAGTGCTGGAAGCGATGATCCGAGGCGCGATGGGCAAACCTGAAGGCGAAATCACCCTCGCGGAAGCCCAGGGCGTTACCCGCATGGATCTCACCAACTCTTTGCAGCGACAGCTCTCCGAATTCACCCCAATTACCAACCTCGACGGCCTGGAAGCTTTTACCAACCTCGAAAGCCTCGACCTGTCTCAAAACGCTGTATCCGACATCTCTCCTCTGGCCGGGCTCACAAAACTGACCGCCTTATCCCTGGCTGGCAATCCCGTCACGGATGTCGCCCCTCTGGCCAAATTAACCAACCTTAAGCTCTTGATCCTTTCCAACTGCCAGGCGCAAGATTACAGCGCCCTCTCCAACCTGATCAATTTGCAGGTGCTGTGGCTCGACAATTCAACCATAACAGATGTTTCTCCGCTGGCTTCGCTGACGAACCTCCAGACCCTTTATCTCGATAAAAGCAGCGTCGAAGACTATTCATCCCTCGAAAACATCTATACCACCCTCGACAACAAAGATTTCATCATTCCATACACACTTAAAGACCTCGGGTTCAACCTGGATCCCAACAATCACGAAGCCTACTTCGATATCGAGCTTGCCTCTTTCACCGTCACCCATGACCAGTGGGGGCCGCCATCCAGGGAAGACAACCAGAACATCATCCGCATGACCCTCTATCTGAATGATGAATACAAAACCTCCATTGGTTATTATGACGTCCACAAGGTTTACGTCTGCCAAATGGATAAGGATGGGCAGCCGCCCGTGAACTACCTCTACTACATCGAGACTGGCGAATTTTCCATCGAAGGAGAAGACCGGGTGAACGCAGAACAGATGATCCGTGGCGCCATGGACGTGCTTGAAGGCGAGGATCCGCTGTTTGCGCCAATCCGCTTTTTTGATGAAACCATTAAAAACACCTTCCACATGACCCCCGCAAAACTCTTCACCTTGCCCTACGAGCCGCCGTCTCTCAAGAATCTGGGCTTTTTCCCGGTGCAGGAAGAAGCGGTCTACCGGTACGAGTATAAAAGCGGTAATGATGTGAACATCCAGGTGCACCGCCCCGAATGGGGAGAGCAGAATTTCGATGTTCAATATTTCACTGAGCTCAGTGCTGAATATCGCATTGTAGTCAATTATCACCTGTCAGATAGAAGTATTACTTTTAGTGCTGACGATCTTGCACAGGGTGGTGCAAGCTTCATCTATTATCAAGAGACCGGTGAGTTCGTTGACGAATGGTGTAGTTACCCTGATCTGACCGTGGAGCAATACTTTAACAAAGCCTTCAACGATCCCGCCATCCAAAACGTGTATGAGCATTCCCTGGAACTGGCGGAGCAATACTTCGTCGATACCTTTGGCATGACCGCCGGGGAATTGTATGCGCTCCCGACTGGCGAATAAGGATTAAAGGGTGTCATCGAGACATGTCAGGCGAGATGACATTAGGTCAAGTACAAATGGGTAATCTTGAAAATTGATGACTCTTGTTCGGCTCAGTTTCTGTCTTTCGAGTTCAAACAAACCTAGATTTTGGGATTATTGTTAAATTCCTAAATCGTCAATTTTTCCACAATTTGATGATTTAGGAATTGGTTTATTGAATGATGATTGACACACATCCATTTTTTGCAATGATTGACCTTTTGTGGCAACAAAAATCTTGAATAATCTTAACAAATCGCATATGAACGATAGAACGAAAAGGTCGTGGTTTTTTTATCGTTCATTCACAAAAATTCAACTATCGTCCTCCGGGTCGCGAAAAAACTACTACTTGACCCTGTCGTAAAAAGTCGCTATCATACGTCTAATAACTCGTAACCAAAGATCCTCCGGCCTCTTCAGAAGAGCGTCCCTCAGGCCAGGCTAAAATGCGGAGCCTGAGTGAAAAACGTTCCGAAACCAGGAAAATCTCTCATAACCCGGAGGTCCGTGATAAGTGCCCCGCAGGGGTATCGAATCCTGTCCCCGCTACTGGGAAGGAACCAGAGTACATAGTACTCTGGTTATTCGTTACTCCGGCGTACTGCGGTTGAATTTTTCTCAGAATCGGAGGATTTTTCAATGAACCGCAGTACTCTAAGCTCGCCCGCAAGGGGTGTTCCACAATCAAAAAACCGGATTTCCATTCCCATTTCCAAAGCCATCGACGGCTTCCTAAAATTCAAAACAGCTTATCCTGTTTTGTTCCATCTTGTCCGGGTCAGGGTAGACAGTAAATTTTCTGACTTATCCTTGAAATGATTCTCTCACGACCAGCTCTGGGATGCAGCTACAAAGCCATCTCGGAATATTTCTACATATCGGCGACCTATTTCAGCCGGTGAGTAAGGCATGCCGGTCTGAAGCCACCAACGTGCAAGGCCACAAAATGCCCCGCTGAAATACCCTGTCAGCAGCTCAATTTCGGTATGGGTGATCTGAAGGTTTCCCTGCAACTGCTCTTCTAATAAGGGGAGGAGGACTTAAATAAGGAATTCATATAAATGCTTCGAGAAAAAAGAATTTTCATCTAAATTCAACAACACCCGATATGCCTCAGAATGCTGCGCCATATGTTCAAAAACCAGGGTGGCTCGGGGATAAGGCTGGTCAATTTTTTGGCCGTATTCAATGAGCTCATCTATTATTTGCTGTTGACTTTTAAGAAATAGGTCGTCTTTATCTTTGAAGTGCAGGTAGAATGTGGTGCGGTCGATATTGGCCTTATCCGTGATATCCTTGACTGTGATCTTGTCATAACCTTTCTCGGTAATTAATTTCAAGAGAATCTCACCCAGCAGACGTTGAGTCTCTTTTCCTCTTTCGGTCAGACTATTAAGTCGCGCCATGATTCACTCCTACTCTGAAGACAACCATTCGTGAATTACTTTTTTTGTAATTTTGTTTCTCACACCGATCACCTTGACAAGGGCCGGTATCCGCATTATTATCGACATCGTGTAGATATCAACACTGTGTTGGTATTATAACCTGTTTATGACTTAAACCTTGATCGGAGTGCGCAACATTGAAAAAGAGTGGCGGTGTTTTAATTCTATCAGCTGGAGCAGCAGGGCTGGGAATTGTAATTGGAGCTATATCCGCTGCTTTTTTGTATCTGATAGATTGGGGACAACACGCGGTATGGGAATCGGGTTGGATTCAATTTAAATATGCGCCCTTGCTTATTTGCAGTTTGGGAGGAATTCTCATTGGGTTTTGTCAACGCTACCTGGGTGACCATCCTAAAAACCTGCACGGAGCCGTTGAAGAAATACGGAAAACCGGGCGGTTGGAGTACGCTCACCTGCCCAACGGTTTGATCTCGGCGTTCATTTCCCTCATTTTTGGTGCAAGCCTGGGGCCAGGAGCTGCTGTTGTAAATTTGCTTGGTGGACTTTCCACCTGGGCATCCGATAAACTGAAAAAGCTGAGCAGTTGGCTGAGGATTCCTGAATCTACACCAGATAGAACTCTTGTTCACCGCCTTGCACGGCGATGGCCAAATGTTCTGGCAATAAGTGTAGCTGTTGTCATTTTCATAATTGGTATCAAGGACCTATATGGTGGCGGTGTTTTGAAATTGAACGAACCCTTTGCGTGGATTGACCTGCTGTGGAGCATACCAATGGCTCTGCTTGGTGCCACAGGAGGCGCTCTTTTTCTTGGCCTAGGAAGATGGATGAAACAAAGGTTGAGGTTTCTTAAGCAAAAGCCAATTTTGCGAGGGGTCTTGAGTGGATGTGTTCTAGGGTTGATTGCCTGCTTCCTTCCAATGATGCTTTTCTCTGGCCAGCTCTACTTGCAGCAAGTCTATGAACAAGCAGCCATCTTGGGATTTTGGATGCTGCTGTGGATCGCTCTGGCGAGATTATTTCTGATCAATCTACTTTTGGAAGGCGGATGGAAAGGTGGTCAGTTTTTCCCATTAATGTTCGCCAGTGTAGCCTTCGGGCTTTCAATAAAAAATTTATTCCCATTTGTCCCTGATTCGGCGGCAATATTTGGTACGATGGCAGCCATGATAACGATTGTGCTTCCAAAACCAATCGTCGTATTGATCGTAATGGCAATATTTTTCCCACCACAATATCTGGGTATATCTGCAGTAGGAGTTAGCGTTGTTATGTTTGGTGACTGGTTGTGGAAACGGATAAAAGAGAGGGTAGTTAACAAGACAAATAGATTTACCAACCATTCACTGGTGGATTGATTTATTGAATAAACAAAAAAATGGGTTACTCCAAATTACTGCCCATAAGACATTTGCGGTTAGGGTGCATGTCTGCATTACCTTACTCGTTAACTGTTTTCGAGAACCGGAAAAACTACTTGACGAACCCACGGAAAAATAGATACTATACGAAAATCGATTGGTACTGTCATCCCCTTGTGGGACCGCTGAGCGCCCGGCAAGTGCGGACCAGAGTTCGTCAGGTCGGCTGACACCTGCCCTGGCGGGCGGTGCCAGGGTTTGCAGAGCCTGCCGCACAGATCCCTACCCTTCGGGCGGGATGTGCCGACGGCACGGATTCAGGATTTTGACTCATAATCCGGAGGTCAGTGGTTCCCTGGACTGGCTGTCAGGGCAGGCGAATCCACTCCTCGCTACTAACGAGAACCGTAGTCCCTGGGGCTACGGTTTTTTGATCCCCAAAGGGGCGCAGAGCGAGAGCCTGAGAGTCGATAGTTACGAAAAATCACTTTCACCATCGTTGTGCCTCTTGGGTGGATATTCCCTGGTCTGTAGATGCCTGGAACTGGTGAACCACAGCTTCGCATTCCATGGCATACCAGCTGTTACCTTTGTGAATTTCGAAGTGAGGGGCTTCTTCTGCGTATGATTCGCTTTTCATTATTTTGTTTTTCGTTCTACTGACCGTGAAGCTTTCTGCCCGATGTCCGATTTTCTCCTGAAGACGTCAATCATGGTCCTGGACGCGGTTTGCGATGATCTTTCCAATCTCGACCACTACCAGCAGGATCAACGCGATACCCACTACCACAAGCCACTCCAGCAAGCTCAATGGAACAAGCCCAAGCAACTCGCGCAGGCCAGGGATCAGGAAGGCGATCAAGACTGTTGCCAGCCCGGCAGCTACTGTCCAAACCAGCCACAGGTTTTCGCGCAGGGGTGCCATCTGCCAAAGCGGGTGGTTCATCGAGCGGTAGGCAAAAATGTAGATCATCGAGTTGATCCCGAAACTGGCAAAAACTATGCTGCGCCCTTCGATGGGGCTCTGATGGATCGCGGAGAAGTGGTTGAAGATGAGCAGCGCGCAGATGGTGCTGGCGATGCTGATTACTCCGATGAGGGAATATCCCAGGCGAGTCAGAATAGGCGCATCCTTCGCCTTGGGTGGCTCTTCCATGATGCCCTTTTCCTTTGGCTCGAACCCTAAGACAATATCCGAAGGGCCATCGCAGATCAAGTGGATCCACAGGATCTGCGCCACCGCTAAAGGCGCGGGCCATCCCAGAACCATCGCAATAAAAATGGTCAAGACCTCGGCAAAGGAGTTTGAGAGGGTGTAGGCTACTACTTTCCGAATGTTTTTAAAGATGGTACGCCCTTCTTCTACCGCTGCCACTACAGTGCGGAAGTTGCTATCGAGCAGCACCAGGTCTGCCGTTTCCTTGGCGACATCTGTGGCAGAATCGACCACCACACCGATATTGGCGCATTTTAGGGCTGGCGCATCGTTGACCCCATCTCCAATCATGGCGGTTACCTGACCGCCGGATTGTAGAGCTTTGACAATGCGCAATTTATCGTTAGGACGGATACGAGCAAATACCGCCACATGGGAAACTTCTCTCTGCAGCTGAGCATCATCCATCTGGGCCAGATCATCGCCATCGATGATCCGGTCGCCATCGCGGAATAACCCGATATTTAGCCCAATGTGTTCGGCAGTGCGGCGGTAATCGCCGGTGATCATCGAAACCCGGATTCCGGCGCGCTGGGCTACCTTAATAGAATCCACCACGCCTTCTCGAATGGGGTCTTCCATGCCGAGCAGGCCCACCCATTCATAACCGCTGTGATCTTCCAACGGCCCAAGCGGGCGGTAAGCCAGCCCTAGCAGGCGAAGACCCTGTCCCGCCCATTCGTCAATCTCGGCTAGAATGTGACTTTTTTCCGCCGGCTCCATCCTGCACATCCCCAAAACGATCTCTGGCGCTCCTTTTAGATAGTTGAATTCTCCATGACCGTTGCAGCGATTGCCAGTGATCATAAACTTGGTCTCACTGCTAAACAGTTCTTCTGCTAATCGTTCAGAGCCATCGAACAGGTCTTGCGCCTGACCGCCCACATGGGTCTGTGCATATTCCCACAGGGCGATATCCACCGGCCCTTCCAGGTTATTACAAAGGATCATGGTTTCCAGCGCGCGCTCTTGGTCTGCAAAGTGGATATGGTTCACGCGCATGCGACCTTCGGTAAGGGTGCCGGTCTTGTCGGTGCAGATGGTGGTCACCGAACCCAGGGTTTCCACAGCCAGCAATCGTTTGACCAACCCGTTCCGTTTGAGAATCTTACGCATTCCCAGTACCAGAATCACCGTGACCGCGATCAGCAGACCTTCGGGCACCGCAGCAATCGCCAGGATAATCGATGTACGAAGCATATCGAAGAATTCGCGCCCCATGACCAGTCCAGTGATCAGGATTGCCAGGGTGAAAACGATGACAATCACGGTGAGGGATTTGCTAAATGCCTTCAGACGCACCTGAAGCGGTGTGTCCTCTTCAATACTTGCATCAAGACTGGCTGCAATCTGTCCCAGTTCCGTGTGCTGACCGGTGCTGGTCACTTGCATCAGCCCATGTCCGGTCAATACGGTAGTACCCATAAAAGTCTTGCTTTCAGTCCCTGGGCATTCCAGATTCGCAACGGCGTTCTTGTTGACCGGCTCGCTTTCACCGGTCAGGATGGATTCGTCTACGGCCAGCTTCGTGCCTTCCAGGATTATGCCGTCGCCAGGCACTTTCTCCCCAGCGTTGATCAACACCAGATCGCCAGGCACCAGCTCGCGTACCTGGATTTCCTTACGCTCCGGTCCTCCTGCGCGCATTCGGATGACCGTTGTGGTAGGCTTGAGCAGGTTTTTCAATGCCAGGTAGGTGTTCTGGGCCTGGTACTCTTGAACAAAGCCCAGGATCACATCGGCCACGACCACCACCATGATGATGCCAAAATCACCGTATTCACCGACAACGAGCGATATGAGTGCCGCGGCAAGGATGATATACACCAATGGGCTTTTGAGTTGATTGAACAAGATCGCCCACCACCGGGTCGTTTTTTCGGCCGGCAATACATTTTCGCCGAATTCTCTACGACGCTCGATCACCTGGTCTTCTGACAGCCCCGAGAATTTCTCGTGTTTCGTATTGGTTTCCATTGCAGACATTGTAGTCATTATAAATTATCCTCAAACTCTTTCTAAAGAACTTGTTCACACGGCCGTTAGTGATCCGATCGACATTAAGGAAAATTGACCTTTCCTTTGAAAGGCTTTACCAGGAGAGCTTGGTTGAAGTTGGTCCGACCTTTATCGAAACCGAGCACGTAAAAACTTGTAATGAGACGCCATGCCAGTATAGCCCCACCTGCCAGACCTACCATATCTTCTTGCTGTGCTTCTACTTGGCGAACCCAATGACGAAGAGTGATGGCATAACACTCAAGCAAATTCTCTACATCGCGGACTTCGAATCTTGCAGCTTCAGCGATCATATTTGCTTCATTCAGTCATCCCAACAGGAGTTGAACCTGAACTGTACAACCTGACAAGTTATACGGCCAAACCGGGCGGGATGAAGGACCCATCTATTTCCATGCCGGTTCTTGCTGATAAGAATTCGCGATTGGTACACTTCCTGATTTCTCTTCCTGCTCCCATTGTTCGATTTGAAAGCTTGCTTTTTCATAGCCGGCCCGGATCCAGGCCTTGTGTTCGCTAAAATCCCAGATGGGTTTTGTGGCCAGGCCGCGAAAGTCGATGCGGCGTACTGGCACTCCATGTGTTTCAGCCAGGGCTGTTTCCAGGTAGATGTGCCGCCGGCTCGCGGCAAAGATGTATTGCTCGAAGTATTGTGTCATGGTCAGGTTCTCTTTGGGAAGCAGGCTGTCATCATCGAGATCGAGGGCGATGATCTCCGTAGCCCCCATCCGCAGCGCGGGCTCAATCGGGAGCGTACTGAACGCGCCCCCATCCATAATCATTTGCCCGTCCTTTTGGAAGGGCGCAAACCATGGTGGTACAGCGATGGAAGTCAGCAACCCTTCTAACACCAGATCCGTTGGATTTTGCCCGTATATCACCGCCTGGCCGGTCGCTAGATCTGCACTGACCAGGCCAATGCGACCCCAGGGAATCATATTAAAACGCATGCCGTGATCAATGCCCATTGATGTGAAATAATTTTCGATCTTCTTTCGCGCACGGTCGCTCGGGCGTCCAACCATCAGGCGAAGGATGAGTGGGGACACCCTGGGATCGAGCATCTGCGCACCAGACACATCGTCCCATGCTCGTTCCAGTGCATCGATGCCGTCCAGGTCAATACCCCACAATCCCATTCCCACAGCATTGACCGCCCCGATGGAGGTCCCCACGATCAGGTCTGGCGTATAGCCTGCTTTGATCAAGGCCCGCAGAGCCCCCACCTGCAAAGCGCCATGCGATCCTCCCCCTCCTAAAACAAACGCTGTACATTGGTTCATATCCAGTTCCTCATACTTCATCAATTCGCCTACAGGCAGATCCACAAGCCTTCCTTTCCATTGGATACAACTGTATCTACAGACATTTTTCCTTCACGTTATTCGCGGTCGGAACCTCCGGTAGTGGAGCGATGGAGCCATCCTGTGCAATTGATCGATACAAGTAATGATTTTCCCAAATTTCGCCCGTAAGGGCTTCAAATTCACGGTTGTAAGCTACCAACCCGGTGGTGTAACCCGGATCGGTGAGAGTCTCAGCAGCATTCGCATCTGTAGGGTCAGGTTCGTGAACTTTCAGCAATTGCGCCAATTCGTCATGGTGATCGCGGTTGGGGCAAGGCGCCAGGCCGTTGCGATTACTCTTTTTGTAATCCAGCTGCCACTGGCGCAGTGCCTGGAAGAATGGTTCTTGCCAGACATCATTGAGCGTGCCGCCCCGCGCATAAACATCTTTGATATTGACGGGCGAATAGGGCATGAACACGCACGGGCTCACCGCACCGTTCCAGTCCACATAGAAATATCCACCAGACCCATGTCCACCGGCCGAGAGGCATCCGTCACAGGCTGTACCGGAATTCCAGAAGTCGGCCAGGAAGAAGCGCTTCTCGCGTACAATCTCCCACGAACGGCGCCACATCCAGGCGCGCTGCTGAGGAGTGACCATCAAATCGAGCGTGAAGGAGCGGCCGATCGGCATGTACTGGAACAACCAGGCGAACAGCGCCCCTTGCTGCATAAAGAAGTCTATGAATTCGTCTGAGAGGATTTCTTCTGCGTTGTAACGCGTGCCGGTCAGCGAGATGCCAAAAGGCACGCCGTCTTTTTGCAACAGACGCATGGTGGATAAGACAGTATCGAAGACGCCTGCTCCGCGGCGCTCATCAGTGCGCTCTTTCCAGCCTTCAACGGAGATAGCCAGGAGCAGGTTACCCGCCTTCGAGAGATGCTGGCTGACCGTATCGTTAATAAGGGTTCCATTGGTATAGGCCAAAAACATGCAGTCGGAATGCTTTTCGATCAGATCCATGATGCCTTTGCCCTCAGAACGATAGGCGAATGGCTCGCCCCCGCTGAAGACGAAAAAGCGCGCTCCCCACAGCGCCTTGGCATCCTCGATCATGCGATCGACGATGCTCCATTCCAGCGCTTTGGCTTGTGCCGTGGAATCGGCGTAGCATCCGGTGCAGCGCAGGTTGCAAGCTTTCCCCGGACTGAGTAGCAGGAAGCTGGGTGCGCGGATACCGTACTTGGCTTTGAACGGCGCGGCTACTGATTGATCGCCTTGTTCGTAAAAAAGACCTTTCACCAGGATCTGGAGGATGGATCGTATATAGCCATCGGAAAGATGGTGGCCTGCCAGAGCACGGTCGATCGATCCCATGATCGCCAGACCCATCGCGGTGCGGTCATCTTCCACCCCCGGCAGTTTGCTGGGGTCAGTACGAGAGTCCTTCAGTCCGGCCAGTAGCAGCGATTCCACCTCGTGTGTGACCGCTTTACGGACGATCGAGCTACGTGCCAGTTGAACCAGTTGAGGGCCGGAAGCCGTAGCTGCTTTTGCTAAAGTGGATTGAAGGGTTTTAGGTAGAGGGTATCTTGTTGTCATATTCATTATTTCCTTTCTGCCAGCTTATGCTGAAGCCCAGCTGTCTTTGTCTTTTTCATGGAGAAGCCGGGCCTCCGTTGTTTGCACTCCCCTGCTTACGTTGGATCGAAGCTCCCCTGTTGTTCGGATTTTACTGTGGGTTATATCCAATTCTGTCAAGATCGTATTGAGCATCCCACCATTCGCTTCGCGTTTCCTCGAGAGGCTTGCTGTTTGTACACTGTTTGTGTACCGTTTGACCATTTTCGCAACTGTGATGGCCGTACGAGGATGTTTAACCGTGATGGTGCTGCATCGAGCCGCTGGTTTCTTCGCCGCGATCAGCAATGAAGCCTTTGTACCCTGCCAGCAGGGTGACTGCTGCGCCGATGGTCCAGCACCAGGCAGCAGCGGGGGTTCCGCCGAAGCCGGTGATCCATGGCCAAACGAAGATGATCAACCCAGTTCCCGAGGCTCACTTGTAGTTTTTAGAGACGCCGAAGAGCGCGCCTAAGATCATTGTTACCCAGTTCATGTTCGATCTCCTTTCATTTCACCTTCTTCCATCATCTCGATTGCCTGACAAAAAAGGTTGCGTCAGGCGAAAATCAACTATCTTGTGCATTTGTAGGATTGTTTTCCCCATTTTCTTCGCTGTTAACTTCATCCTTCCCACGAGGCGCGTTTGGCGCGAGGAAGTATGAAGCAAAACAATCCGCATTCTTTTCTTCCTCATCCCTGCCAGCACCAATATCATTGCCACAGATCACGGTGGTGATTTCGTCCTGGATGAACAGGTGATACAGCTCATGCGCGGCGGTGAAGCGCTGGCGGCCTAGCGTTCTGGTTGAATTGATCGCGACCAGTTGTTCGCCGCTGCGCGTGCGCACGCACATGCCAGAGATGTGGTTGGAGAAGGGGTAAAAAACCAGCGTCAGGCGTTCTTGCGATTGCAGGATGGCAAAAACATCGATCGGAGAGGATAAGTCCTCTCCGAATCGTTTTCGAAGCTCATTCGCCTGGTAACTGAGCTCTGGCTTAGGCTTCATGCAGGTTCTCCCGCAAAATAGCATGCATCTTGTCCAGGTTCAATGCGATTTTTTGAATATCTGCGATGGCATTGAGATCTTCCACCTGAATTCCATTCGCCCTGAATGCGATTTGCAAATGCGCCACCGGTACGTCCTCATTCATCAAGTCACTTAGGGATACACCAAACAGGTTGCCAAGCCGTTCCAAATGATCCACTTGGAACTGGCGCTCGCCCTTTTCGCACTTCGAGATAGTGCTTTGATCCATTTCTAAAAACTGAGCGATGTGCATCTGGTTCAAGCCGGCTTTCTCGCGCAGCTCCTTGACCTTTTGTCCTATCGTATTCATCATCTTGCCTCTCCTCCAGTGGTACGTTATTCTAGCACAATCTTGTCATATTTTCAACTTATTTTAATATATAAATATGACAAACAAAAATACCCCCAACAAGAGAAATTTCATAACCGATTACCTCGATTGTTAACTTATTTATCTTAAAACTAATTATCTACAGGAAAGATCTCATTTCCTGCAGTTTCTAGTGTTATTTGATTGAGCTGCCAGATCTTATCCAATCCGACGATACGAGTAAGCATTCTTTATATTTTGGTGGAAATACTTGCCATGCGACGCTGCACTCATAAGCCCTTGATAAACACTCGCAGGTACATTGAAATACTGATACACCCCACCTGAATTAAATTCAATTTCTAGTATTTGGGTTTGTGGATCATAGCCGACTGATCGCAGGTCGCTCGATGAAACAGTTGTTCGTAGCATTTTCCCTCCTTTAGCCAACTCGGGCTATTTCTCGTGCTCTATTGAAAAGGTGAATAACTCGTTCCGGAATCATATCGAGCGGACAAAAACTGGCCAGTTTTTGCCCGTAGACAGGCTTTGTGTTAGAAACATCACTTTCGCTATTTTGATAAATTAGTCCCATTAATCGGTCTGAGAATTTCTTATTTGGCTCACTTCTGATGTCTGATAAATGCGCAGGAGCCCAAGGTTCGTTGTCCGTCCGAGGCCATATTTCGTTGAGACATAAACAGATCGTTTCATCAGAAAACGCATCTTCGAATTCTTTTTGTCCAATCAGTATCAAATAATCATCAGTCCGGTCTCTGGAGAAGCCCGCACCAATGAAATCCTGGTTGGTATGTGTGTCACTATCCAGAAATGCAATCGTGAGATGTTGGCGGTTTTTCCCAAGTAGTTTCAGAAGACCTTTTTTGCCTCCGTTACCTTCTATGTTGATCAAGCGGATGCCATCCTCGATCATGCTATGGCCATATAAACGATGGTAAAAGATCGGTAATGAATTTTCTTCGGTTGGCCCTTCTATGATGATGTAGCAACGTTCATAGAAGAGAATAGAGTTTGTGATGCCCAATTCTGCGGCAAGGTTGGCAAGAAAATCCTCAACATCTTGGTCCTCTAAAGTATCGAGATAATTCACGCCCGTCATGCCACATTCACAGAGATGCAACAGATCAATACTTGTGGCTGGAGCATGATCAATCATTGTCAGACTATGGGTACAAACAATCGCTTGAATCCTAGAATTTTCCTGGTAAACAATATCACGGATCGTTCGATACATATGTCGTTGGGCTTCATAATGGAGATTAACGTCTGGTTCGTCATAGCCGCGTAACAGAGGACGAGTTTGTTGTTTGCCCAGGATTTCTCTCTCCCAATCGAAAAAAGCTATTAATAGTCGTCTTTTCGTTCCATCACCGCATTTGGTTAGCCAATGAAAACCTCTACCATCATCTATCGAAAATTGGCCACTTTTCAATCCTCCTGAGAAATCTATTGTTGGATTAAATTCCACTCGTCGAACGCTTTGGTTGTAACGCTGAATATATCCAAGTAACTCTGATACCTTTCTGTTCAACTCAGTTTCGATATCAGATTGTAACTCTCGTAGAGAAGTAATCGGTTTACGCACGCCTTCATCGTCAGTCTCATATATTTTTGATTCATATACGGTCCGAAGCGTTTTTATGACCACATTTGTTGGGTCTTGATAATCAAGCGATCGGTAACGCTCGAAGCGGGGGAGAAATTCTCGTAAAGAAGCCTGGGCGGTAGGCACCCAATCCACATGAAACGGCGCGTGCTGCTTATATTCCTGAAGCCTCTGAATTTTCTCTTCTTTATTCAGTCGGCCTTCCACTACAATTCCGATTTCCTGGATGGTTGCATCGAGGTCAGCTACTCTTAATGATGTCAAATCTTGATTGAGGACTTCCTGGTCAAAACAGCGCCCGTTATACCAGGTCTCTCCACTTAGTCTTGTGAATCGTTTCTTCAAACGGAAAAAACCATCAGGAGATAGGAACTCTTGTGATATTGTTTGGTCACTATACGGATGAAAGGTTAGAACTGCCTCAATTTCATCCGCTCGGCTTTCTGGATTTCCATTACCATCATCGAAATAGTAATAGTCACTTTCTTCCGGTTGGTGTTCGCTCAAAATCAAGTCTAATAAATCCAGTATGGTGCTTTTTCCGGCATCATTTTCGCCAATTAAGACAGTTAATTCACGAAAAGGTATTTTTACGTCTTTCAAACAACGAAAATTCTTGATCTCAACTGTGATGAGTTGCATGCCCCCTCCGGGTTATTTGATCATCGTTCAAATTAATTAGAATGCTTTATGAATCTTGCTGGCTTTCTTTTTATGTTTTTTGACAGTTATCTCACTTTATAGCTCGAACATAGTCTCTGATTATACGAGCCAAATGCTCTACAATCCCACATTCCAAAGCTAGTTTATAGAATTCCTCAGAGGCTTCTTTAGGTTCTAAGCCATGTTTTCGGGTTTCAGTTCGTACGAAATCACGAAAAACTGGCATATCGCTACCTGAAATATATTCCTCTTTACTGACCAAAGTTATAAATTCCTGTTTTGTCTTTTTCGGAAGGTCAGGCCCATGAATCCAATAATAGAGATATGGAAAAAAATGTGGGTGCCGGAATATGTCCTCTCCGTGTGTACCATTCATTTCGAAAATGTCTTTATGTGATCTTTTCGAATGGATATTGTAGAGAGGGTTAATGAAATACTGTAAACGAACTTCTGGGATGGCTTTCCTTTTAAGCAAGGAATCAACTAATAGAACCGATGCCTCTGAACCTTTGATTATTTCTACGTCCGTCAACTCTATCCCTTTTTTCGAAAAAGGAATTTGTTTGTAAAGATCCAATTCATTCGGCATAAGTTCGATTTCAAGCGCCTGAATTCCATTATCCATTTTACAAATCCCCCCGAAATGCCTTTATCAGAATCTGTTGTTCCAAATTACTGGTTTGATTTGAGGCGGTAACAAATGCTTGCTCAGCAACCTGGGCCCTTTGCATAAGTGCTGTGACCTTTTCCATAATACGCAACTGTTCTTCTTTTGGCGGTAGCGGTACCGGCATGGCCTTCAAATTTGTTGAATTGATCGAAGCCAGGTTAACCGATTGGCTGGCGACCGAGTCGACATAATTTCTCGCGTATTCAAGCTGCCCGGTCATGCTGACCCATTCCGGGTTGATATCAGGCAAATAAAGTCTGGCGCAAAAGATGTGATTTTGGTGAATACATGGATCGACCTCACCCTTCCACACGGTTCCACGTCCGAGTTTGTCACGATCTCCGCCCTCGGTATACAGCACATCGTTTACTTGAAGCCGATAACCGTCTAATTCATCTTCTTTGATCGAGATTCGCTTTACTTCTCGTAAGTCCAAGTAACCAGCCTGCACATTGGCAACGCGTAAATATGGGACTTCAATTGTCTTGAATTTGCTCAAGTCACGACCTTTGGTGACTCCGGAACGGACATCAACAATCATTTGAAGCGTCGTCCACACCCATCCCTCAGGCAGCTCTGGCAGTTTGGATGTGTCTGGCGCGAGCGGCTCCTCGTACACAGCCCTGGCCGAGTTTTTTCCCTTCGCTCGCAGATCCGCTCCCCACCTGCGCCGGCGCTCACCGCGGATGCGCTCCAGCAACACGCTGGCTGGTTCGTCGTTGGGATCGCGTTCGGTCAGTTCGCCGCGGAAGGCAGCCGCCAGCACTGACTGGCGGAAAGCTTTCAGCAAGTCCGGGACTCGCTCCACGGCGATGTGTATTATTTGGGTTTTGGTGAAGATGGATTCAAGTCTAGTTAAGATGTTGTGTTGTATATTACGAGGGGGTATAAGAACCGGGATTTCTCTCATCCTCGATTGGTTTAATTTTAAACGTGTGGTTCCGGTGACATAATTGGAATAGTCAAACAGATTTAGGTAATTGCACAGAAATGGAGTGAATAATAGATGAGGGTTCGGTCTTAGAACATGAGCGTGGTTATTTACCCAACACTTGCCTTTGATTAAGTAAGCTTTTGGTTTACCTTGGTCAAGAAATGGCGCTCCGTCTTCACCCAATAAAACCAATTCCTCATTAAAAATATAATCATCGATTACTCCAACTTGCCCAGTCGCACCATAATAGGGATACAGACTTTCTAAAGGTTTCCCTTCAATTCGCGAATTGCGTTCTTTCTGGTTAATTGGAATTCGCTCGTGATCGAGAACTTCGACGCACTCTCCCAATGGATACCAATGCCAACCATGAGGTAATGGATTGAACTTTTGGCAGAATTCATCTCCCGAATAATCTATCATCATTCCGGTTCCTCTAGAACGAAAGCATCCTTGTCTCCTAGAATTGTTGATAGATCATTCAACGCATCAGTGGCCGTCTGCAACTGAGTGAAGATCTCGCTTAGGATTTCCTCCGGCTCCATTCCGGCTCCATTGGTTCCGTTACTCTCATCCTTCAACCAGGTGATATCCAGGTTATCGTTGCGCGCGGCGATCTCCTCGCGGGTGAAGCGGCGGAAACGTTCGCTTTCTGTGCGGTCGTTGGATCGGGGGGTAGGCAGCGGACCATAGACGGATACGAAATCCTCAAACTGTCCCTCAGTTAACGGGGAACCTTTGGTCACCTTGGGGATGTTGGTGCGGTGGTCGTACACCCATACCTCGCCGGTCGGCACGCCTTTGCGGAAGAAGAGCACATTGGCTTTCACGCCGGTCGAGTAAGGGGTAAAGGTTCCCACCGGCAGGCGCAAAATAGTGTGTAGCTGGCAGTCTTTCATTAGTAACTGGCGCACCTCGCGGCCGGCGTTATCTTCAAAGAGCACGTTGTCAGGCAAAACCATGGCTGCACGTCCACCGGGCTTAAGCACCTGGATAACGTGCTGGATGAAATTGAGCTGTTTATTCGATGTTGACACGGTGAAATCATCACGATTGGGCACATCCCCCGCACCTTTCACGCCAAAGGGCGGATTGGTGAGGATAATATGATATTGCTGCCCGTGCGGCGGTTCGGCGATCGAATCGCCATAGTGTAAATTACCCTCGATCTCATGCAGGAAGAGATTCATCAAGCCCAACCGGCGCGTTTCCAGCACCAACTCACCACCAGAATAGGTGCCGCGGCGCATGCGCTTTTGCACATCGCGGTCGAGCTGCGCGCCGTACCTGCGGAACATCCACTCCGCCGCACCGATCAGGAAGCCACCCGTGCCGCAAGCCGGATCGTGCACTGCATAATCCGGCGCTTCATGCAAATCAGGCTGCATCACCCGGCAAATGGAACGAATTAACGGGCGCGGCGTGAAATACTGCCCGGCGCCCTTTTGCTCGGCGGCGAATTTTTGCAGCAGACCTTCATAGATGGTACCTTTCAGGTCAACGTCCAGCTCTGACCAGGCGATTTCATCAATCAGTCCGATCAGGCGTTTCAAGTTCACCGGCTCGCGGAAGCGTGAGAGCGAACCGGCGAAGATGTCGCCTAACAAGCCGGACTGTTTACCCAGCTCGCGTAAAGTGGCCTGGTAATGGTCAGTCAAATCCGTACCGGATTTCTCGCGAAGCGCTGGCCAATCATAGCCAATTGGCAGGCTCAAACCCTTCTCTTCTGCCAGTTTGAGGAATAATAAGTAAGTAAGCTGCTCGATGTAATCCCCATAATTGATTCCATCGTGTTTGAGCACATTGCAAAAGCCCCAGATTTTTTGTACGACGTCCATGAATTAATCCTAGTCTAGAGGTAGTCTTCCAGGATGCGATAATTGGCCTGTAGTTGCCTTTGCGAATAAATCTAGCCAGCGTTCCTGAAAACCAGCTGAACACTCGTCGTCTATTAGCTTCGGCCTAGCTCCAAATTGAACTTCCATAATTCCAGGCGATGCAGCTCTATCAGCAATCCCTAATTCACTTACACTATAAGGCTCAATCTCTGGATGAGTTCGCATGAGGGGGTTGTGCATATAACAAATTTCCCACCATCGTAATTCAGTCCCTTCACCACGATTTGTATACCATAAATTTGCGCCCCACTTATAAGGCTTTCCGGCTTTTTGCTCAATTGACGCGATAACCCCTGTGATTACTTCCCACCTACTGCTTCGAAATGAGCCTACAGGTATAACTGCGAATTTATTAAAATCAAATTGCATCTCAGCATTTCCTAATTTGATTGAGTGATTGGGGAAGAATTGGAAACTATGAGGTGGTTTAGTTAATGTAGTGATGACCGCTAGTGGAGCCTGAGTTTGGATTTTACAAAAAAGGTCCTCTATTATTTGCGCTAATATGCCTTGGGCTTCTTGGGCTAATCCTTGCCGCCTTTCTTGTGCGTCTTTTTCGGCTTGTTTTCGTGCTTCCTCTTGGCTTTGTTGTTCTGCAATTCTTGCTCCTGCAACCGCTATTGCTGCCAATCCGCTTGATTGTGATCCACCCGTATCTTTTTGGAAAGCAAGTAATAATTCTTTAACCCTCTCGGTTGATGGTCGAGTCTCAGGTTTTTTACGTAGCATCATACTAGCAATTGTCTGTATGCGGGGATTGCTAATTCTCTCAATAGGCGGTTTTTGTTGAAGATGTTGATTCTTTACTTCTTCTATAGAACCAGAAAAAGGCGGACCCCCTGTGATCAAAGTAAAAGCAATGCATCCTAAAGCATAAATATCAACTGCATTTGTGGTTTTTTCTAAATTCCATTGTTCTGGTGCTCCGTAGGGAGGAGTTAAACAATCCTTTAATGTTTGTAGAGATGTAGATTCTTCGACGAATTTGGCAATTCCAAAATCCGCAATTTTCCATGAACCTGAATGAAATAAAATATTTGCAGGTTTGAGATCTCTATGAACAAGATTTGGCACTTCTAATAGGCCATCAACAATTTGAAGCAAAATGGAAACGGTGTCATTTTCATCTAGTTTTCCTTGATAATTTATTACATCTTGAAGACTTTTTTCAGCGCGAGCCATAACCAGGAAATTGGTTCCAGACCCAGTATCCTGGCCTGCGTCATAAACAGGAATTACATGGGCGAAATCTTTATTGAGCAAATCATCAGCGACATCTATTTCTCGATGGCCATCAACTGAGATCAGCTTAATCGCAACAGGTTCGCCTTGATTTGAAGTCCCCTCATAAACTGCCCCAAACCCTCCCGGTTTTCCAAGCAGTTTGGTCGGGTCATATTGCCATATTCCGTGCGGTAATTGGATTGTGTTCATGGAAAAGTTTACTCCTGACTATTCAGCGATAGCTCTATTAATTTCCGCAAGCCATACATTCAAATGCCCGCCAAAATCCCGGTTGACACGCGCCCAATTCGCTCCCGCGCGGGTAAAGGTCAACAGGTTGAAGTCCTCCCGGTCAATCGCCAGGTTTTCAATCAAATGAGCGCGGATCAGATCCAGCCATTTTTCCTGTTCCATCGTTAATACCTTGTTCGCTGTAATCCGTTCCAATGCTCGATCCACTCGTTCTTCTGCTGATACCAGCGGGTCGCCTTCCCCAGCATGTTTAACCAGCGAGATGATGTCAGCCAGAGCAAAATTATACGCTTGGCGCAGCTTTTGCTCGGTAAAGCCTTCCGGCCGGCTTTCCAACTTCTGGCGCAGCTCACCAAGGGCGCGTGTGCTCCAACCATCGGGTCGATCGAGCAGGATGGCAATTGCCTCCACATGCTCGGGATTTTCACGTACAAAGGTTTCAAAAGCACGCAAATAATCTTCCGGACGTACGGCTTTTCCGTCGCGAGTACGGATCAGGTAACCCGATTCGACCTGGTCGGTGACGCTCTCAGCGATGATGAAGTAAGATCTCGCACGCGGGTAATGCTCCAACCAATGCTGGAATTCCGGGTTGCGCAGCGTTGCCGTGGTCTCCGCCCAGCGCGATTCAAGTTCAGCAGGCAGCCCTGCGGCAAAAGCTGAGATATCGCCATTGGGGATCCACTGAGCGCACTCCTTGCGACCATCCGCAGAAACGGATTTGGCGATTCGCTGCAAACGTTTCACCAGTATTCGGGTGTTGTATTCCCGATCGCGGTTGCCATAAATGTCATCAATAACCTGCGCCAGGGTACGGCTGGGCTTAGTGGGTGGCTCAGCGGTAAAGGCCGTAGCTTTTGCGAAATAATCCAGCGCTCCCACACAATCAAAAACGGTGAACTTTGTTTTATTGATCTCCGGGCACAATCGAGTACCGCGTCCCATAATCTGTTCAAAAAGGATGCGCGATTTGACTGGGCGCAGCAACACGATATTCTCCAACGCTGGAATATCCACGCCAGTGGAAAGCATATCCACAGTAACTACAATGCCGGGTTCGGGGCGGTTGCGAAACTCACGGATCCGTTGTAATGGTCGATCCACATTTGGATTGCCAGTGATCTTCTTAACAAATGCGTCTCCGCGGCCGAACTCATCACGCAGCAAATTGACCAGGCGGTCGGCATGAGATACATGTGGCAGATCATTATGGGCAAAAAACAGCGTTTTAGGGAAGTGGTGAAGCTCCGTTTCCTGCTCAAGCAAGTATTTTGCTACTTCTTGTACGATGCGCCGGTCGCGGTCAGGCGCAGCCCATTGCTGGTCGATCTCCGGAGCAAGTAGTTCGCGTTGATCTTCCAGGAACTCAAAGTGAAGCTGGCCTGTAGCGGAATCCTGCAACCCGACTTCTTCTCCCGGTCGTAAGAATGCCCCGTTGAGAGAGACTTCCGAGCGTACAACAATCGGATCGTAATCCACCAGGTAGCCTTCGCGTACGGCTCGTTCGTACTCATAGCGGTACACAATGTCTTTGAAGTAAGCGGTTGTATGGGCTGCGGGGGTCGCTGTTAGTCCGACTTTAATCCCGTCAAAATGATCCAGCACTTCGCGCCACTTGCTCTCTTCGCTGGTGGTATATCCTCGGTGGCACTCATCTGCAATAATGAGGTCAAAGGCATGAATGGGAATATCTAGGCGAGACGCATCCAATTCTGCTTCAACATCCTCTACCCAGGGAGTATCGTCTGGAGCGCCAAACAAATTGATACGCATGCGTTGAATAGTGCTGACATAAACAAAGGCGTGCGACAGGTCTGGATTTGTCAGATACGAAGTCGGCAGCACCTTTGGATCGAATTTCTCGTCCTCCAAGTCTTCCGGGCGAAATCGCTGAGAATAGACTTCGTAGATGCGGTCAAATTTTAAACCCGGTTCGGCCTCAAAATTAGCAAAAGCCGTTACCGCCTGGGCTGCCAGAGCACGGCGGTCCACTAGAAATAAAATTCTTCGAGCTGTACCGGATTTCATTAGCCGGTATATTAAATCAATAGTGGTCAAAGTTTTTCCGGTACCAGTCGCCATGGCAACAAGCATAGCCCGTTTTCCAGCAAGAATAGCTTGCTCTATGGCGATAATCGCATCTCTCTGATAGGGGCGTAACCAGGGATGGTCTACTGGCATATCTCGAAGGTGACTCTCAGCTGAACTTACTTCACGCGTAAGCATTTCTTCTAGAGCAGCAGGTGTATGAAAAGCCGTCAGCCTACGCGAACGACTGTTCGGTCGGCGTAAATCCTGAAACCAAATCACTTCCCCATTGGTGGAATAGATAAAGGGTATGTGAAAGCCGTTATACGAAAATGGCGTTTTTTGTATACCTTGAGCATAACGTTGAGCCTGCTGCAGGACATTCTGTGGCCCCACGGCTAGTTTTTTCGCTTCGACAATCGCAATCGGCCGTCCACTTGAAAAAAGGACATAGTCAGCCGGACCGTTGGTTGTAGGGTACTCTTCAACCGCAGCGCAATTAACCTGTACCGGGTTTTGGAAGGGGATTACTGGTGCCCAACCAGAAGCACATAATGCTTGGTCAATCAGGTGTTTTCTTGTTTGTCTCTCATTTGAATAGATCATTTATCCCCCTGTGATTCTCCTTGGGCTTCTCTTTTCTTGATCCATTCCAACACTGTTTCTCTCCGAAACCGCCAGTGCTTTCCCACCTTAAAACCGGGTAACACTTTGTCTTGGGCGAGCTTATAGATGGTCGATTGCGGAATGCGCAAGTACGCTGAGACTTCTTCTGCCGTCCAGAACTCATCCGTGTCGGCCATTGCTCACCTCGCTTATGAGAATTGAGATTATCACAGTTGCTCTAATGATTATAGCATCGGGAAAGGAAAAGCAAAATCAAATAGGAGGTCAGATTCCTCTATTTTCCATTTTTTGACAGATACCGGTTTACAAATTATATAATTTATGATATTATGTAAACTGAAAGAGAAAAGGAGATGACCATGACCATCGGAGGGCGTATCAAACAGGCTCGGAAAGCGGGCAATTTTTCTTTGCGAAAACTGGCGGATGAAATTGGGGTCAGCGCCATGGCGATCTCAAAATATGAACGAGACCTGGACGTGCCCAGCTCAGGCGTTTTGCTGCGGCTGTCTCAGGCTTTGCAGGTCAAGGTAGATTTCTTCTTTCGCCCGAGTACGGTCTCCGTTCAACTTCAGGCCTACCGAAAACACGCTGTGCTGGGTGTCAAAGAGCAGGAAGCCATCCAGATGCGCATCCAGGATTGGGTGGAGCGTTATCTCGAGGTTGAGAGTCTTTTCCCGGAAGAACAACATGCAGCAAACCTCCCCCTGCGCAAAGTGACCTCACTGGATGAGATTGAAACCGCAGCTCTAGAATTACGTGACCGCTGGAGCCTGGGCTATGATGCAATTGAAAATCTGGTCCAGTTGCTGGAGGACCGGGGAATCAAGGTGGGGATCATCCCTGGTTTCGAGCATTTTGACGCCTGCACTTTCGATGCAGATGGCGATCCGGTCATTGTAACCAAAGGCGAATTATCAGGCGACCGGCAGCGATTCAATTTAGGGCATGAATTGGGGCACCTGATCCTGGATGTTCAGAGCGACCTCAAGCCAGAACAGGCGGCCAATCGGTTTGTCGGGGCTTTCCTCGTGCCGGCTGCAACTGCTCGCTTTGAACTCGGTGCCAACCGGACAGACCTCAACATCAACGAGCTTCACATGCTTAAGCATAAATACGGCTTAAGTATGCAAGCCTGGATTTACCGCGCCAAGGATCTTTCAATTATTTCTGAAAACACCGCGGTGCGATTATTCCAGCAGTTCCGCGTCAATGATTGGCATCGCCAGGAACCAGGAAAACCTTATCTATCTGAAACGCCCATGCGGATGGAACGGTTAATTTATCGCGCTTTGGCTGAGGATTTGATCTCACGGTCCAGGGCACAGGAGTTGTTAGGCAAGCCATTACAACTAGGGTGGGAGATGGAGGCACTGCAGCAAAATGACCTTGCCATCCGTTCTGGTAACTGATACGAATATTTGGATCGACCTTGAGAACGGCAAGATTTTAGCCGATGTTTTCCGTCTTCCATACCAATTCTTCACCACCGATTTTGCGGTCGGAGAGTTTGTACATCCTGGGTGGTCTCACCTTCACGATCTGGGATTGCAAACTTATGGTCTTGAACCTGAATATGTGCTCGAATTAATCCGGTTAAGGCAAATCCATCGTCAATTATCAGCCATCGACCTGGCTGCATTATTGCTTGCCAGGGCATTGGATGCAAGTTTAGTGACCGGCGACCGAAGACTTAATGAACTTGCCAAAGCGCAGGGGGTACCGGTTCACGGGGTGCTATGGATATTGGATGAAATGGTGATCCACCATGTTCTTACAGAAAACCAGGCAGCAATTGCCCTCCGGGAAATGCTCAATCAAGGGGCAAGGCTGCCAGATGGTGAATGTCAAAAGCGTTTTGATCGTTGGTCATTTTGACCAGAAAGGATATTCGAATGAGTAAACCCAAAGGTACAATGCACAAGCCGGGTCAGAAGGCGCCGGAATCTGGACAATACGGCGTAATTGGTCCAAAAGGCGGAAAAACCGGGACTGAAGTCACCGTTACCAAAGGCGAAACCTTGCCGCCCACGCCAAAACCCGGCCAGGGATTTATCCTGGTGGACAAGACCAAACACAAAGATGACAAATGATTTTGCCAAGGATGAGGTCAGCCAGGGCTTTTTACGGATGAATACATTTGATGTTGTATTCAGGCAGCGGCTATTTTCATAAATGAGAACACATCTAATGTTATTATCATTTCAGTCTGAAATTGATAATTTCCTGGGAAGGCCGATCAGCAAACGTGAATAATCCTTGGTTGATGGAGAAGCTAAAACCCTTGCAGAATAATGAGTAAAAATTTTGATAGAAGAGTAATTACACTCGGGGGTATTTTGGATACAACAGAGACATTTGAAGAAACCGTAACGAAAACCATCGAAGAAGATCTTAGTTTTGATTTGTCGTGGCACTCTGCCTCACTTGGTTCTAGTTTGAATGAGTGGAAGATCTCTCACCCACAAAAACCATATCCTCCCCAAGTGATGTGGGAGCTGACTGCGCTAGATGCCATGGCAGACAATCGCCATGATCGTAAACCAGACGAACCATACTTCAAGCCAGTTTTGGAAATGGTCAATAGGGATACCAATCCACCTACTTTGGAGATATACCCAGATGTAAACGGAACGCTTTCTGATGATAATGCAGTAACCTATTATCAAGCCCGCTGTGACGAAACGAAAAACCCAATTCGTAAAGCACGTTACGCTGATCTTCTATGGGAAGCTCTGCGTGTCAAAAGAGATAGGAAGGCATATTCCTATGCGCTCCAGGCGGGAAATGCTTATTTGGATCAGGTGCCCTTGTATTTTGAACAGGAAAGAGGGTTAATTCACTTAACTAATAATTTTCAGAGGGCGGCAGAAATTTCAGTTGTATTAAATACACGCGATCTTGCATTAAAGGTTATCCAAACAATCTCTGATTTGCTATCCCGTTTGTTGGAATGTGAAGCGTATCACTATTTATCCGAACTTTTCGAAACCCTTGAATATATAGAAAAGAAATTTCCCGATTCAGTCTCGTCTCAGAACTGGCAACAGGTGAGGGAAATCTGTTATAACGCGATTGCTAAATTAGAAGGACAAAAACCACTCAATGACCTTTTGGTTCAAGCGATGGTGCAAGGAATAATCATTTCCTCAGTCCATCTTGGTGATGATGCTATAGCTTGGAAATATCGTGTACGGGTAGCTGAGATCAATGAAAATGAAGCAAAAGCTAGAGAAGGTGGAGAAGGTATAACTAATGGGAGTTTGGTTTCGGTGAAGTTCATCCAAGATGCGTTGCATGGTTACCAGAATTTAGTTTCGATTGCACCCAATGAAAAAGAAAAGTCGCGGATGTCTGGGAAGGTTGAAGAAATGAAACGGGAGATCCGACGTTTGATACGACAATCAGAAAATGAGATGAAAGCTATAAGTGTGTCTGTAGAAATACCCAAGGAAAAGATTGAACGATTTATTAAACCGCTTTTGGAAGCTAATTCCATTGATGTACTTCCAATGTTAAGTTCTTATCCAGATCTAACACCAAATATCGATGAACTTCGTGAGCAAGCAAAACATATGAGTGAAGAAGCCCCACTCACTTCAATTCTTGGGAAAACTCAGATTCGCGATGGGCGCATTATTGATCAAACACCACCATTTTCAAATGAAGATGCTCTATCAACGCAATTGGGGTTCTGGTTTCAAAGCCATGCCCAACTTCTCGATATCATTTTTTATCGTTTGAAGGAAACCGGGCAAATCACTAGGGACTCTTTATTAACACATCTACAAACATGGGAATTCGTAGATGAACGTGATCTGCCTTTTTTGGAAAAAGGCATCAATCATTACTTTGCTGATGATCATGTCAGTGCCTTGCATCTCTTGGTTCCTCGCATCGAGCATATGCTGAAATCGACTTTTGAACAGACTGGGGCACCATCTGTAACGGTACCAAACGAACGGCAAATACGAGAACAGACATTTGGTGATTTTCTACGCAGGGAGGATGTTAGAAATATTCTCGGTGAAAGTATCTGGTATTACTTGAATTTTGCACTTGTGGATGAGTCTGGTCTTAACCTTAGAAACGATATCGCTCATGGATGGATTGAACTGGAGTCTTGCAATCGCGTTACAGTGCAGATTTCCTTATATTGCATATTGCAACTTACACGTTTACAAAAGAAAAACCCAGGCGACAAATAACTAAACCGAGACTCTGCAGGTTTAGAGAATTTTTCCTATGGTCCGATTTAATCTTTTCTAAAAAAAACACTGCAGCCTTGAATGCAAAGGGTAAAGCCCAAAAAATAGCCGAAATCAAATAAATTATTAAGGATCCAAGTCGAAAAAGGGGCACTTTAATCGAATTTCAATATTGGATTGTCCTTGGAAATAATTGTTTGATCTTTTAATCAATCAGAGACCCCCAGGCTTTGACAGAATCAAACAGCTTCGAATCTTTAGGATTTTTTCCATTTCACAAAAGTTTTTCAAAAAGAGGACGTTTATTCATCAAAACACAACCATCGTCCTCCGGGTCGCGAAAAAACTACTACTTGACCCTGTCATAAAAAGCCGCTATCATACGACTAATAACTCGTAACCAAAGATCCTCCGGCCTCTTCAGAAGAGCGTCCCTCAGGCCAGGCTAAAATGCGGAGCCTGAGTGAAAAACGTTCCGAAACCAGGAAAATCTCTCATAACCCGGAGGTCAGTGGTTCGAATCCACTCCCCGCTACTAAAGTCAAACCAGAGTCCGTCGGGCTCTGGTTTTTCGTTAGCCCGGCGCACGGCGGTAGACATTTTTCCAAAAATGGAGGAATTTCTTATGAACCGCAGTTCGCCGGGTACGTCAAAATCCAAAGTTTCACTTTCTTTAGCCAAAGCCATCGATGGCTTCCTTAAATTCAAAACAGCAGAGGGATTAAGCCAACGCACAATTACCTCCTATGAGTTCACTCTCGGTCATTGGTTGAAATACATCGGAGATCGAGAGGTGTCGGAAATTCAATCTTCCGACCTGACCGGCTACATGGCCTGGTTGAGGACCGAGTATAAACCGAGACGTTGGAACGGAAGCTCCGAGCCGCTCTCCGCCAAATCCATCCGAAACGTGTGGGTAACCTTTCGATCCTTTTTCGGATGGCTGCAGGTGGAGTTCAAGTTCCCTAATCCCGCTCAAGAAATCACTGCCCCCAAGTTTCAAAAACATCCCGTTGAAACATTTACGAAAGAAGATGTGGAAAAACTTCTCAAGGCCTGCGTTTACTCGCGCGAATCGCAAACTGAAGAACGAAAAAAGTTTGTCATGCGCCGGCCGAGCGCAAACCGTGACCAGGCGATTGTGTTGATGTTGCTGGACACTGGATTGCGAGCAACCGAGTTGTGTTCTCTGATCATCAACGATGTGGATCTCAAGACCGGAAAGGTCACCATTCGTCACGGAGTGGCAGGTGGCGCGAAAGGCGGTAAAGGACGCACGGTGTACCTGGGTAAGGTTGCGCGAAAAGCGGTTTGGCGTTATCTTGTCAGCCGAGGAGACGGGGACGATCCCGACGCCCCCCTCTTCATCAGCCATGCGGATCGAGCTTTCAACAAGGATAGTTTGCGTGTCTTGATCAATCGGTTGGGAGACCGGGCAGAAATCAAGAAAGCATATCCGCATAAATTCAGGCATACCTTCGCCATCACCTACCTGCGTTCTGGAGGAGATGTTTTTACCCTCCAATCGCTGCTCGGACATGGATCGCTTGATATGGTACGCCACTATGCCCAGATAGCCGAAGTGGATGTGGAGCAAGCGCATCGCAAAGCCAGCCCAGCTGATAACATGCGTCTGTAACCAGGAAATCTTCATTGAGCCAATTTTCCTGCGATAAACATCAATGCCTTTTTCTGGCTTTCTCGATCAAGATTATTAAGGAAGACCTCAAGCTCATCACCCGGCGTGGACATCGCCTTTCCTGACAGACCCGCAATGCGCTCTTGAACATCTGAAGAAAGCATGGGAGCGTAAGTGCTGTCAGTGATCTCGATACTCTCGTGCATCAGATTCATGGAGACTGCTTTGTAATCCGCCATAGTCTGAGCATGAAGTAACCCATATACGGCGTGTCCATGCCGGAATTTGTGAGCTGATTTGAAATCAAGGTTTGCAATGGAAAACAACAATTCCAGACGTTTTTGAAGCGCTTGAGAACGCGTCTTTCCAGGTTCATCCTGGGAAAGAAACTGATCTCCCCATGAATGTGCAATCGGTGCGTACCAGGGACTTGAGCCCGGGAGTGACTTTCGAACGAAAGTATCCCACTGGCGGACCGGCGCAAGCACTTCGGGAATGTTCAACAGGAAAGTAGTTGCCTTCTTTCCATTCTTGGTATGAACACCCAGTTCTGGCCATTGGCGAAGTCTCAAGTTTTCAAGATCAACAGCCTCGATAGGTAATGTGGTAAATGCACTGGCACGCATACCGGATAGGAAGAGCAAGGCAGCAGCTGCTTTATCACGGAGTAAGGCCAGGCTATCTTCGGGAACAGGGATATTGATTAATTTCTGGATTTCATCCAGAGAAACAAAAACATGCTCGGAAGAAATTTGTGGTAGGCGTGGTCTCCGTAGAGTATCAATCCATGAAATAGGAAGGTTGTTCATTTCGCGGGGATATGTAACCTTTGCCCAACGAAAAAAGCGTTTGCTTGAATCAATGATCTTCTTTTGGGATGCGCTGGCCAGGGTTCCTTTTCCTTCCTTACCTGGTAATGAAGCTAAATAAGACGGTAGGGTCGGGCGAATCGCCTGTACCTGGCGGAAATTCTGATCATCCGCCCAAAGCAGTAGATGACGTAAATAAAAGCGATAGCGTTCAACGGAGGCCTGGTTCAACTGTAGAACTTCCTCGAGATACTTGAGATGTTCTTTAACTTTAAGATAGTTCTGGCGTTCTATCACGATGGGCTCCACGATTAATAACGGCTCCACAATTTGCACAAGTCCCTTTGATTAAGACCAGGTTTCCCTTGATCGGTTGAATCTGGGGAGAAAGTAATTTGGATACCTGGTTACAACGCAAACAATAGGCTTCGTCTTCATTTAGCTTATTTGTCACTTTGGGTTTACGTTGGTTGTTGACCCATCTGGCAAACTCTTCCCCGTTGATCCAAATCCGATTGCGGTTGTCTCTTTGGTGAGGGAGTAGGGTGGATAAGGATTTTTAGACACCAAAAAGGGTCACTTTAAGGTGCACTCCTTTGTTAAGGTTGATTGTAACATATTACCGGCGGGGGGCGCGTAGATTTCCGCCGGTGTTTTATAGTCCAGAGATTGATGTGGGCGTTCGTAATTGTAGAA
>Ga0209097_10000048_pt1 | contig 144474 bp, 112 predicted proteins | sample AD_UKC052_MetaG_FD_184419 | JGI IMG/M metagenome (GOLD analysis project Ga0209097, IMG submission 184419) | Active sludge microbial communities of municipal wastewater-treating anaerobic digesters from USA - AD_UKC052_MetaG (SPAdes) (version 2) | ecosystem: Engineered > Bioreactor > Anaerobic...
TTTCGGATAGTTCGTGCTCCGACTGCCTACGATGCCACTAATCAAACTGGCCAGCACATTCAACTGCTTCGCTCCGTAGCCTTTCGGTTCATCCAAAAACATTTGTGAAAGTGCCGTTCTTATGCTATGATAGCGTTGGTGGTTGTCACTCATGGTTCGCTCCTGGTTCTTTGGTTGGAACCTAAGCTTACCAGATGTCAGCCACTATTTTTGTCCGGTAGAGAAGTTGCGAAAAGAAAATTTGTTCTATAATGACAAAAATTCATGCAGGATAAAACAACATGCCAATTATTAATAGAGAAGAAATACCAGATTTGCATCAAGGTTACATCCGGGATGCACACCCAGAGATTGTTGAGTGGCTGGGACGTAAGTCCTTGCGCTTGAGCGGTGAAAATGCCAGTCTGCTGGTTCTACCTGAAATCTGCCTGGAGCATGGACAGATTGAGGTGGACATTGCTTCGGCAGGAGCCGCTTATGCCGGGATAGCCTTCCGAATTCAGGACTTGGAAAATTATGAACTGGCCTATGCCCAGCCGCACACCAGCGGACTATGGGATGCTTTGCAATATGATCCGGTATTCCATGGGTCGAATACCTGGCAATTATTTTACGGTGGTGGAGCGCAGCTTGCCGCAGATGTGCCGCCGCAAACCTGGTTCCGACTGCGGGTGGCCTTTGCTGGTGAGCAGGCTTTGATTCAGGCCGGCGAGCAGCCGCCTTTGCTGGTCAACCCGCTTGCCTGGGGCTGCCGGACAGGCGGGCTGGGGTTGTGGACGTATTTGCCTGCCTTTTTTTCCAACCTGATGGTCAGAGATGACCTGCCCAATTTTCCAGAGATACCGGCGACTCTCCCGTTGATGAAAGACATGGTCACAGAATGGTTTTTAGAAGGGTATGGGATGGTAAAGGGGGAGAATAACGGCCTGATCAACCTGAACCGATACTTGCCGGCGAACCACAAAGAAGTGAAACTATCGCGCGTTTTTTTCATGAATGAAGATGCCAGCCTGATATTAAGAATTGGCTTCAGCGATGAGATAGATCTGAAAGTGGACGGCCAGACGGTATTCACCGGGACGAACCTGTTTCATGCTTCGCCCAACTGGAATGAACGCGGTTACGTAGCGTTGAATGATAAAATCGCCTGTTCTTTGGAAAAAGGTCAGCACCGCCTGGAAGCGGTGCTGAGATCAACTGAATATTTTGGTTTTGGCTTGGGCCTGGCTGTTGAAGGCCAGGGAATCACCTGGCTGCCAGCCGCTTTTGGGGTTTGATGTGGTCTTTTAATCGACGCGCTGCGCAAAGATTTTATAGGTGAGGGTTTTCCCATCCAATGCTGGGTCAATCGATACGTAAACATCATAGGAAATGACGCCGCCTACCATAACCTCTGAAGCGGATCCAGCATATGCACTACCAAAGCCGACCAGATTCTTATTGGCATCGTAGATCTCAACATATACATCCCCAGAATAGATGGGATGGTCTGTGGTGTTGGTGATGGTGCCGGAGAAATGCCATGAGTTCATTTCCTCCTGCCAGGAATTGCCTTCTTTGGTCAGCTTAGTTCCATTTACCTTGAGCGGTGAGAGCTTGGAATAGTGATAAATATCGCCAGGATCCACCTGGATGCGGACATCCTTGATTTGTTCAGCCAGATCCTTAATCATGGTGAAGGCGGTGAAGTTGGAAAGATCGAAATAGCCTGACTTTCCCGGTTCTGTGAAGGGAGCGGCTGCTTCTTCGTAAGCCATTAGGACATTGCCATTCTCATCAAACAGAGAAATCAACAGGCGGGGAGAGCTGATTTCTTCAGTGTTGTTGGTCACCTGTCCGATATAATGCGGCATTTCCATAAAGTCATCCACGTATGAATAGACCAGGGAAATATCAAAATCGGCGTTCTCACCATAAGTGCCAACTGCGGCTTGCACATAGACCCCCATATCCTTAAAGGTTTTAAATGGGCCGTAAATTTGCGTGGAAAATGGAGCGCGATCGAGGCCGTCCGGATCGCCAGCCGGATAGAGCTCAGAGGGGTAAAAATAGGTTTCGGCGGCTGCGCGCACCTCGCCATTTTTATCCAGAACAGCCAGGGCTATATCATCCACCCGGACATGTTCGTTGGTTGGGTTGACCAGTTCACCGGAGAGGAAAAAATTGCCATTATCATCCTGGATAAGGCGGGTATGCTCGACCAGCAGCGTAACGGGTACAAAATCAGTATTTCTTTTGGCAGTTATCTCCAAAGAAAACTGGTCTGGCTTGCCGCCCTGAACCACCACTGAAAAGGGCGAATACCCTCCAGCAGGGATGATATCCAGCAGAGGCTCAACGACTTTAATATCCACAGGATTGCCCCAATCCTGCAGAACTGATTTTCCGTCTGTGCCGGTTGCTACTGCGGAGATTTCAATTTCCGAGACAGCCTTTTCTGTTCCGTTGTAGATCATGCCAACAATCTGGTAATCTCCCCAGTTATCCTTAAAGACATATGAATTGAGAATAGACAGGCTGCCCCAGCCAACCGGTGTGGGTGTAGGACTTGGTTCTGGCGTGGGGGTGACGGTTGGCGGCAAAGGGGTGGCTGTGGGCTCAGGCGATGCAGCCGGGAGGGCTGTTGCCGAGGTTGGCAGGGTGAACACTGGTGCGGCAGCTGTGAATCCTGCCGGTGAAGTGGCTTTAGGCGGGGAAGAGAAGATCATACAGGCTGTTATTGTCAACAAAATGCAAAAGGAAATGCCCAGGCGCAATGTGTTTTTCATAAATAACCTCCCGATTCAAACAAAAGAAAGGGACCTGATTCATTTATAGAAGATTTGGTGAATTAATGCAAGGCGAAACGAGTGATCGTTTTCAGGCAGGTGTTTTAATCAATTTGTTACAACTCAGCAGGCCATTTTTGAACCACCAACAACGCTAAAGAGAAAAAGGAAAGGTAACCATTCAGGGGTATTCAATAAACGTCGTATGATGCTTTCTCACCCCCAACTCCCCGCTCTGCCCTTACTGGCTGAGGACAAACAAAAACAGACCCTGCCCACCAGCAGGGGCTAAAGATAATCAAGTGGTGTTTAGTGCCCACAAAGCGGTCACTAAACACCACTTGCGGTTAAATTCCTGATTGCAAAATAATTGTTCACCCAGAAAACCGCTCAAAGAGCGATTTAGCTGGTCTTTGAGCCATGCCCGAGCTTTTACGTGCGTGCTTATAATCCGCTCATAAAGGCAAAGAGACGGTCGTTGTGGCCTTTCAATTCTTCGTGAGCAAAATCAGGGTAAATTTCGAGACTTTTAGGCGCCGTGATTTTATTGTAGGCGGCAAACTGAGTGGAAGGCGGGCAGATCTGATCGCGGAAGCCTACCGCCATGTAAACTTTGGCGCGAATGCGGGGCGCGAGATGCTGCACATCAATATATCCCAGGCGGGTGAAGAACGCTTCTTCGTTTTTATGCAGTGGATCACGCCAGCGGAAATAATCGCGAATCTCGGCATAGGCATTCATATCCATATCCATCTGCCAGACGCGTTTGTAATCGCTGAGGAAAGGGTAGATGGGCGCTGAAAGCTTAATTTCAGGGACCAGGGCTGTGCAGGCGAGGGTTAACCCGCCGCCCTGACTGGCGCCGGTGGCGCCCAGGCGAGAGGGATCCACATGATCCATGCCCATCACCAGGTAAGCCAACTGGGCAGTGTCGAGGAAAAGGCTGCGGTACATGAGGTCTTCCGGTTTGCCTTCAATGCCGCGGATGATATGCCCGTGCAGGGTCATGCCAGGTTGGCCGCCCACATCTTCTGAAGGACCGCCCTGTCCACGGCAATCGAGGGCGGCCACAGTATAGCCCATGGCCACATAAGCCAGTTTATCGGCCCAGCAGCCGGCATTGCAGGAATAACCGTGAAACATCAACACAGCCGGTTTAGCGCCCACGGGCTGGCTGGGGCGCAAGAGCTGGGCGTGCACGCGCGCGCCGCCCACGCCGGTGAAGGTCATATCAAAACAGTCGGCGTAAGGGGCTGTGAAGGCCGCCGGACTAAGTTTGAGATCAGCTTTGACCTGGCGCATTTCGGCCAGAGCGGCATCCCAATAGGCATCGAAATCAGCGGGACGCGGATTAGTACCCTGGTAGGTCAACAGTTGTTCATAAGGAAGGTCAAAGGTAAGGGGCATGGTACCTCCATAAAGTGATCGAATAAGATAAGGGCGACTGGCCCGAATTCATTTTATACCTAAAACTGGAATTCCGACAGGTTGAGCCCACTGGAAGGTGGACGCTGAAAATATATGATATAATCAGAACAAACATTTCAATTATGAGGTCGGACCCTGATGGCAAAAGGAACATCTCATGCAACAGTCAGCCTGGTGCTGGCAGGCAGTGTCCAGGTGCTGCCGTTTGTCACCCAATTCACCATGCAGCAAACAGTGCCGTTTTCCATTGGTGCTTTGCTGGGTATCTTTCTGACCCCGGACCTGGATCTCGTAGGGGGCAGTATTTCACAACGTCAGGTGAAACGTCAGGCCGGCAATATCATTGGCACGCTGTGGTGCGCCCTCTGGTATCCCTATGCGCGGCTGCTGGGACACCGTTCCTGGCTGTCACACACCCCCTTCATCGGAACCCTTTTCAGGGTTGTATATATGTTTCTTGTTCCGATGGCCATCTGGTCTCTTTTATGGTACACAGGTGTTGTGGATGCCGCGCCGCCAGTGCCTGCTCTGGGCATACCCGATCCGGCGGTGCTGTGGGGCTTCCTGGGCCTGTGCGCCAGCGATTGCCTGCACTGGCTGATGGACCGCTGATGGGTTAAGCCGTCTCAACCAGGCTGATCTTTCCGTCATCATCCAGGAAACAGAGACGCACCCGCGGTCTTTCGCCAAGAAGGCTGTTAACCGCGTCTGCATAGCGCTGTATCTGCCGCTGGTATTGGGCAATCAGTTTTTCCCGATCTTTATCCGACCTAATGGCATCCGTTTTAAAATCCACCACCTGCCAGCCCTGGGATGTGCGATAAAGGATATCCAGGTAGCCAGTTTCAGCATGGCCGGGAACCATGCGAGAATAGGGCAACTCATGATAGCGTTTTGAAGTGTTCTCAATTTCTCGACGCAGGGGGTGCTGGCCCAAACGGCTCAGCAGCCAGGCGGCCAGCTGAACGGCTTTGTCTTTTTGGGCCTTTTCAGTCAATCCTGCATTCAGAGCCGAGGTTTCCATTAGAGAGAGAAATCGAGGAGAATCGGGAAATATCCAGAGTTCAAGGGCTTTATGCACCATATTTCCCAGAATGCCCGGTGGAATTGGTCTGGAAGATCCGGTGACCCGCCAGGGATGAATTGTTTCAGGTTCGTCCTCCGCTACCAGGTGTGAAACGGGGCCCGGGAGGGGGGCAAAAAGAGGCGGCGAGGCCATATCCTTTGGAGGATTGGTTTCAGGCATCTGTCGGTGGGATTGACCGACAGGGGGCGTTTGAATGGCCATTATCAGCATTTTTTCACCGCTGGGCAGGGTAATCTCGCGGGGAATGCCGCTTTTTTCAACAATTTCATCAGGGGAGATTTCAACAGCTTTGCACACATCCAGAAGGAGGGTGCCTTTGAGTTTGGCGGTGTGGTGTCCATTAATGATCAATTTTTGCCGGGCCCGCGTCAGAGCCACATAGAGCAGACGTTGATCTTCTGCCTGGCTCTGATCTTCTTCTATGGACCTGGCAAGACGATAGAGCAGGGTTGGCTGAGGAAGTTTAAAAACCAGACCTGTTTCAGGAAGCAGGTAAGCGAAGGACTGCCTGACTCGGGTGATTCTGCCCGCATCTGCAAGGATAACGACGGGAAAATCGAGCCCTTTGGATTTATGAATGGTCATCAGGCGCACTGCACCTTGGGCTTCAGAAGGGGCTTCGCCTTCGCGCGCGCCAGCATCATTGAGGGTATCCACAAAATTCAGAAAACCGCGCAGGTTGACCTGTCCGCTGGACTGGGCGTCCATCAATAATTTATCAAGATTGCGCCACAATCGACTGCTGGTTCCACCTCCTTCAGGCACGGCGAGGATGGCGCGAAAATCCACCGCATCCACCAGCATTTTCAATAGCTCAGCTACCGGGATACGATCCACCTGAGGAAGCAGATCCAGTAAAATCCGGAGAGCGCGCTCTGCATAAGGGCGGTCAGCTTCATCCAGTATGGATAGATCACCCTGCAGTGCTTTGAAGTAAGGCGTTGGGGTTGAGTCTCTCTGCCAGCGCAGCCGGTAAAGGGCAGCATCTGAGAGGCCAAAGGCGGGTGAACGCAGCAGGCCGGCCATGGCCAGATCATCAGCAGGATCTGCAAGAGCATGCAGTATATTTAATACATCGCGAATTTCTGGCCGGTTATAAAAGCCGCGTCCGGCCACAGTCACAAATGGGATGCCCATATCTTCAAAGGCGTCTTCGTATGGGGTGAATCCACCAGAAGCGCGAAACAGCAGGGTGATTTCGTCCCAGGAACCGATATCTCCAGCCTCTTTAAGCTGAAGGAGGCGTTGGGCAAGTGCGCGGGCGGATTGAGGACGGGCTTCGATGGTATCTTCACCGCTGCCAATAATCAATTCGAGATAAGGGCTTGAAATTGCCGGGTCAGGCGCTGGTTTATGAGCCACCAACGGCGTGTAAGGAATATAATACGGACGGTCAGGATCACTTCGGGTGCCCATCATGACTTCCAAAAGATCGCCGGTAGCGGTCAGCAGAGGGGCGTGGGCACGAAAATTGGTGTTAAATTCCGGAGTGAAGCCAGCCTGAGCCCTGGTTTCTTCCAGAACCTGGCGAAAAACGGTGACATCTGCGCGGCGGAAGCGGTAAATGCTTTGCCGTGGGTCACCAACAATGAAAAGACGGCCTGGTTCGCCGGAGAGCGCTTCGACAATGGCCCTCTGGCGGTGATTGGTATCCTGAAATTCATCCACCAGAAGGGCTGAAATCTCCTGGCACCAATGATTACGGATTGCGGGCCATTCCAGCAATTTGGCTGCGCCGGCTTCAAGGTCGTCGAAATCAAGGGCACGTCGCTGTTCCAGCACCGCATGGTAGTTGTTTAATAATATTTTGAAGGCCTGCCAGGCCAGGTCGAGTACGCTTGCGAATTGGGCTTCCATGACCGCATCTGGTGGTTCATCTTTGGAAGCCTGACCGCCGGTGAGAGGATGGAGCAAACGATCGAAGGCAGCGCGCAATTCATCAAGGGTTTCCTTTGCCTGACTGCTTTTACTCCCAATATTAAGCTTCATTTTCTCGCGCCGCGCAGTGAAGAGGGCGGAGGCACAGGCAACCGGATCTCCGGCCGCCAGGGCTGCTTCCGCATTTGACCAGAGGTTCAGCAATTCCATGATTTGCTGGGCTAATTTTGGCCCGGCATCGGACAATAAGGCGGCCTGGTTAAAACTTTTCAGATTTTGAATTCCGCTGGCAATGGCCGGGTGATTTAGACGCCTGGAAAGATAGTTGATGAGAATTGAAGATGGCTGCCGGGGTTTTGTCAGCTCGGTTTCAGCTTCCAGACGGTTTTCCAGCATGAATGAAAGGAGCGTCTTGAGTCCCTCTGTTCCCAGGGTCTGAATAAGCAGAGAGAACTGGAGGTCTTCCACCAGGATAGCCAGAGTATCCTCCACCACCTCTGCACGCAGGGCAGCAGTCAGGCCTTCATCCAGCACATCAAAGCGTGGATCAATGCCTGCTTCGGCTGGGTGGGCGCGGAGAATTTCAGCACACAGACTGTGAATGGTGCCGATTCGGGCCGAGTCCATGTGGGCGGTGAGGTCAAGCCAGCGCTGGCGTTCGATTTCAGACGCGGCCTTGATGGCCAGATCGTTAAGTGCCTCGCGCACACGGGAGCGCATTTCGCGGGCAGCCTTTTCGGTGAAGGTGATGGCCACGACACTGCGGGGAGGATGGCCTTCGGCCAGCAGCATGGTATAACGTGCTACAAGGGTACGGGTTTTGCCACTGCCAGCTCCAGCGGTGACGGCGACATTGCGGGTGCGTTCCAGGGCAGCTGCCGCCTGATCCGCTTTCAGGTTGAAAAATTCGACAAGAAAATCACGCAGAGTGTTATCCACCATACCCCCCTTCCTGGAAATGCCAGCACCACGCCGCTGCGGGGCAATATGCTGGGCAGCCATCCCGGGGTGGATTGGGAGGAAACTTGGCGCTGCGCACGCCATCGACGATGTGCCTCAGGTGATTCTTAAGGACAGAAACTGCTTCTGCCACCCCCTCACCCGTATTCGTTTTATAGGTTTCAAGTCTCAACTGGCCTGGTTCAGCGGCGAGAATTTTCCAGTAGATACCGTCTACTGGTTCACCTAATTTGAGTGCATCGCGGGCCGCCAGGGCATAAATTGGAAGCTGTAAACGGCGGCCCTCGGTCAGGTATTTGTTCTCCATATGGGAACTACCAGTTTTGTAATCCAGCACCCGAAGGTCACCGTTTCGATCCCGGTCAACCCGGTCAATGATGCCGTGGACAAAAATTCTTTCGCCATCATCCAGATCAATCATGAGGGATGGTGTGCCGTGGATGCCAAATGCTTGCTCGTAACGGATGGGCGTCCATTTTTGATCAGCTACCAGGGCGGCGACAGTTTGCTCCAACTTTGCCACCAGTTGTTTTTGCTCATAATCCCATAGAGGTGAAGGGCGAAAACCATAGGCTTTGGGTGCGCGGGCAAATTGTTGACTGGCTGCTGTTGCCAGTGAGGACAGAACCGAATTCAGATCTGATGGATTGGCGGCGAACTTGAAAGTGTCTTCCAGTATTTTATGCAGCAAAGAACCCAGTTGGGCGGCGTCGAGACCTAACTGCGGCTGCATGCGCGGCTCGAGCGCGAGTGCGGTTGTCACATAGAATTGGAAGGGACAGACCCGGTAACTTTCCAGACGGGATGGACTCCAGGTATGAGCCGGTCCGTATTTCTCTGCCAACATAGGTTTGAGAACGGAAGACATTCCTTCAAAGGGACTGTCTGGAATCCGGGTGCGCCGGGCTGCCAGCACATCGCGGGCGTGGTGAAGGAATTCCCAACGCTGGGCCAGTGGGCCGCTGAAACGGGCTGGCAGCGCCCGGTTGCGCACAGCCCAAAAAAGCAGCTCCTGGCTGGATGCTGCCTCAGATAAGGGTCGGGGGTCATCTGGGCGGATTTTTACAATCGGGAATGTTTTGAAACAGGCCTGAACTGCTTTCCAGAAGGGGGAGGGCTGCCAGTCTTCTCCATCATCAGAAAGATATGGACGGGTCAGAAGCAAATAATGGTCAGCGCGTGTCACGGCCTGGTAAAAAAGACCTGTCTGTTCGCGGTTGAGGCGCGCTTCCAGACCGAGTTCCTGGCGCAGTTGTTCATCCATGAAGGGGTCTGGATGTTCCACGATTGGGAGTATCCCTTCCGATAGGCCTAGAATGGCCACTGCCTGGAAGCGGACACCGCGCGCCTCTGTGATCCGGCCAACCATCAGAGCGGGTTGGCTGTGATGCTGGTCGTCCGAAAGAAGTACGCTTTCAAGCGTACCCTCAAGATCATTGAGAAATTGAGCGTATTCGACCTGGCGTTCACCCACCACAGACTCGCTCAAAATCAGAGCGCGCAAGGTTTCTCTGAAGATCTCGCAGGCGGTCTGATCCCGTTCGCTGGAAACCCGCTGCGAAAATTGAAGCTTTTCGAGCAGATTTTCCACCCAGGCGATCCATTCCTTCCGGGTTTGTGAGCCAGAGGGGAAGGCCAACAAACCAAAAAAAGCCTGCAATTTCTGTTGAAGCTGAAGAGCATTTGAACCGCGTGGAAGGGGCTGTAAAATACGCTCCTCATCAAAGTCTGCTTCTGCAAGGCTGGTTTCAGGTAAAAGGCGATCCCATGTTTCTACCCATTGTTCGATCCCTTCGGTGATTTGAGCCACCTGGCTGATCAATTCGTAGCTGTCAATCACCCCAGGTTCAAAGCCTAGATCAAAGTATGGAGAACGAAGAACCTGCATCAAGAGGCGGGTTTGGAAATTTTTTGCAGGCAATGTCAGCAAGTTTTTCACGGCTGAAATGGCCGGGGATTGGCTCAATGGATCGCCAAGGGTGAAATGAACTGGCATGCCGAATTCGGCAGCAGCAGCCCGTAAAGCCGGATGGTAGGCAAGCGGATCCGGTGTAAAGATCGCGCATGCTGATAGGGAAATACCCTGACGGACGACCAGGCTTTTCAGCCAGCGCAGCGCCTCGCGGGCCTCGTCGGTTGGAGATCTGGCCTCAAGAAGCAGGCAATTTTGCCTGGGGGCTTCTTCCATGTGGGTAAAGGGTTCAAAAATGACCTTCTCAATTTGCTGGAGATCAGGGGGCAGATGTGATTGATGACTCAGAGAAGTGATCTGGGGAGAAAGTTTCTCGATCAGGCTGGCAATGGTTTCAGAAAACCGCCGGTGAGCCTGGCGGTTGGAACCGATTTCACCGGGGAAGGTGACCCAGAGTTTGCTCTCCTCTTGTCTGGAAAGCGCGTTCAGCGTTGCCAAATGAGAGCCAGTAAAGGAATCAAAACCATCGATAACAAAAATTTTGATATCGGATAATAACCCGGGTTGTGCATCGAGGACTTTCAGAGCCAGCTGGCTCAGATCTTCAGAATCGACCCAACGCAGAGATTGCAGGCAGGTCTGGTAATGAGAATAAAGAAGGGCCAGTTCGCGATGGGCAGGTGTGCTGGAAGCCACTAATAGCTGGAAATCGTCCGGATTCACCATTCCGCGTTTTAGTTCGGTGAAGGCATCATTGAGAGCCATAACGAATCCAGGCTGTTTTTCGATCGAGGCGAAGTAAGTCAATTTACCAGCCCTGGCAGCCTGGTTGATGGCTTCCTGAACAAGGCGGTGCTGTAGGGGAGGAGAGGTGACGGGCAGAAAGACGCCAGCTTTCTCAAGAATATGGCGGTAGAAATCATAGAAAGGGCTGACTGTGACCCCCAATACTCCGCCGGTCTCTGCCAGGCGCTGCCGGAAGGCGGCGGCCTGGAGACGGTCTGGAACAATCACCCAGATCCGCGCCAAAGGATGTTCCGATAGAAATGTATGTATCTGCTGAATGCAGGCATAGGTTTTTCCAGCAGCCGGCGGGGCAACGATCAGGCGAACATGAGGTGAGGTGGGCATGGATTTGTTTTAAAGACACAAGCCTGAAAAAATATTGGGCGATAAGATACTCATGATGCAAAAATTCCTTAAGTTGATTTTACCCGGAAAACATCAGGATGGCTATTAAAACACGAAAAAAAGAGCTGGTGTTGAACAAGTCAAAACCAGCTCTGATACCAATAAAAGGATGATCTGTAGGGTGACCATCAGTTCACATGGATGACCTGCGAGATTTATCTATGTAATAAGATATCCTCAACAGATGTTATGGAATATTCAGGCTTACCTGAACTTCATTTCCATAACTTGCCTAAAGTTTAACATTATCCTGATCAAAATACATCCGTTAAGCGTGGATTAACTTCTCAACAAAACGTTGAGATTATCTATGCAAAATGTTGAGAAATGAATTGCGCGAGAATCGTTTTAACTGTAAACTGGATAAAAGAAACCATGTATGAATTCAGATCTTACAGCTTTTTATTCTTTCTAACTCTGCCCATTGGCCTGGCCATGATCGCCTTCGCCTGGCGCAGGCGCAGTATAGCAGCTGCCCGCTGGCTGATCTTATTTGAACTGGCAGCGATAGGCTGGGCTTTGCCGATTGGTTTTGAAGTGGCAGCCTGGGAAGAAGTGCATAAATATTTCTGGTCTGTGCTGGCTTATCCAGGCACGGTTGGCGCTCCCCTATTCTTTTTCCTCTTTTCCCTGGCCTATACGGGTAAAACACGCTTTCTTTCGCCGCGGTGGCTGTTTGCTTATGCAATTATCCCGATCATATCCGTCCTTTTTGCCGCAACCTACCAGTGGCAGGATTGGCTTTGGACCGGGATGACGATTGACCCTGTCACTCATATTGCTGTTTATGGGCATGGATGGTGGTTTGGGATCATGGCAGGTTATTTATACCTGTTGCAATTTATTGGTATTGGGCTTCTGCTGCAATCCATTTTCACGGTTTCTTCCGGGTTTCACAGCCAGCATATTATTCTTGTCGCTGCCATTATCTTGAGTCTGATCAGCAACTTTGTGTATATTTCAAATATCAACCCGCTGCCCGGATTGGATTGGACCCCTCTTTCCTTTGCAGTAGGCGGTGCTTTGTTGATTATTCCCATATCCAGACAGAAATTTCTGGATGTGGTGCCTGTGGCGCGGAATTTATTGATCGAAAAAATGAAAGTTGGCATGCTGGTTGTGGATGAACGGGAGAGAGTGGCCGATATTAACCAGGCAGCCATAAAAATGATGGGATTGACGACATCTCCTGTGGGAACACGAATTTTTGATATCATACCAGAAGCGTATCATGGCTTGGTTACCACGTACAAGCACCAGGAAGGGAATTTTGAAATAGCTGTACCCGTGGAACGCCCATTTTTTGTGGATGTGCGCATTGAGCCTTTGATTCAGACGGGGGAAGAGTCAGCCGGGTGGTTGATTACCCTGACGGATATTACCCGCCGTAAAATGATTGAGGGGGAACTTAAGGAGTTAAATGCTTCTTTGGAAGACAAAGTTGTGGAACGCACTCTGGAATTACAGGACACTGTGGAGCAGCTGAAAAAGGAAATTGTGGCCAGGCAGAAGGCTGAAGTGGACCTGAATAATGTTAAGGAAAGCCTGGCCCGCCGGCTTTCTGCTCAAAGTTATAAACTGGCGGCGATTTATGATGTTATTTTGATTAGCAGCCAATCCACATCCATGCAATTTATAATGGAGCAATCTCTGGATAAAGTGCTCAGCGTCACCAATGCGTCGGCTGCCTGCATTCACCATTGGAATGGGAACGGCAACCTGGTCATTCTGGCACAGAAAGGATTGAGGGAGCCGGAGGCAGCCCAAATGATGGCTCTTCCTTTTGCATGGCTGATGGATGAAGAAATTCCATATATTACTCCGCATATCTCATCTGACCAGATGCTGCCAGATCCATTGCACCTTGCCCGGTTTGAGACCTATCTGGGAGCATCCATTCATCTCCGCCAGGAACATATCGGACTATTATCTGTATTCTGGCAGGAATCTTATCATGTTCCCATTGAAGATATTGCCCTGTTTTCTGCGGCAGCGGACCAACTAGGCATGATAATGGAAAATGTTCGATTAAAAGAACAAATGGAACAAATGGTGGTTCAACGGGAAAGGAGGCGGTTAGCCAGAGATTTGCACGATTCGGTCACCCAATCACTGCATTCACTGGTGTTGGCTGCAGATACGGCCAGCAGCCGCTTGAAAGCTGGACGCATGGATCGCCTGGAAGCTTCGGTAGACCTGATGGCTTCTGCGGCTCGTCAGGCCTTGAAAGAGATGCGCCTTTTGTTGTATGAACTGCGGCTGGCCAGCCTGGATGAGGTGAATATGCTCGAAGCGGTCCGTATTCGCCTGGATTCCGTGGAAAAAAGGGCTGGCCTGGATGTGGTGATTGAAACCGAAGGTATTATGAACTGGCCGCCGGAATGGGAAGGCGATCTTTATTGTATCGCAATGGAAGCGCTGAATAATTCTCTCAAATACAGTCAGGCCAGCCAGGTCAAATTTAAGTTGAAAAATTTTGATAATAATGTAGAATTAGAAATTGTGGATAATGGCATTGGATTTGACCTGCAAACCAACCGTCAGGGGATTGGTCTGATCAGCATGCGGGAACGAGCTGAACGTCTGGGTGGAAAAGTGGATATTGTCACCCAGCCGGGGCAGGGCACACAAATCCGATTTAAGGCACCATACAATATACGATTGGATTAGGGTTATGACAAAAATCCGGGTTTTTATTGCGGACGATCATCCGATGATGCGTGAAGCTCTCAAAGCAGCCATAGACGATGAAATGGATATGGAGGTGATCGGCGAAGCGAGCAATGGACAGGAAGCTGTTCAGGGATATCAGAATATCCACCCTGATGTGTTGATCATGGATCTATTCATGCCCGTCAAAAGCGGACTGGAGGCGATTGCGGAAATCCTGGCGTTGGATCCAGAAGCGCGCATCTTGGCTTTTACAAGTTCCACTGAGGAGGAATATATTTCTGCAGCTGTGCAGGCCGGGGTTCTAGGGTATTTGTTCAAAGATGTTCACCGCAGCGAGTTGTTGCAGGCCATTCGCACCGTTTACCAGGACAGCGCCTTTATTCCAACCAATGTGGCGGGTAAGCTGCTGACATCTATCCGGCAAAAGCCTTCTCAGGTTCCAGTTCTGGTGAATACACTGACCTCGCGTGAAAAGGACGTCCTTTTTTTGATTGGTTTAGGCCAATCCAATCAACAAATTGCCGCGGCTTTATGCGTCAGCGAAGGCACTATTCGCACCCATATCCACCATATTTTGGATAAGCTTCATTTGGATAACCGCAATCAGGCCATTTTGCTGGCCATTAATTTGGAGAAACAGGGAATTAAACTTAGAGTGAGTGGTTGAATCAACGAGCTGAGAGCTTCCCTGGGTGTTTGTCATCCTTAAGCAGATATTTCCTGCCAGTCGAACATCGGCCACAAGAATCGTGGGGGAATAATTAGTCCATCTTGTTTATTTTTTCATAAGTGGTACTATTATTTGTATAGTCACCATAGATTACTGGACAACTGAATAACCCACATCCCTCCCTCATCGAAAGGCCAATATTGTTAATCAGCCATTTCGGCGATGATGCTGTTTAAATTGGCTTTTGACCGATCTATATCCAGTAAGCATGGAAATATTTTCCAATTCGAACATGGAGGAAAAATGAAAAAACAGGTTTCGAAAAAAATCGGCATGATCTTGACTGTTCTATTGCTGACCATTCTAATGACATCCAGCCTGGCCTGGGCCATGCCGGCAACCCAGGAAAGGACTCCAGAACCCGAGGCGGATGTGCAGGCCCGCAGCAGCTATATTCCTGTTCAAGGCCGTTTGACGGATAATAATGGAACCCCGCTCAATGGGATGTATAATTTAACCATCAAGCTGTATGGGGACTTCGCGGGTGGTACAGCTCTTTGCTCTGACACCATCAGTAACGTTTCGGTCACCAACGGTCTTTTCAGTACTGCATTCTCTGCATCAGCGTGTCCCATTGATGGCCGTCAACTCTACATGGGGATAACAGTTGATACAGATGCCGAAATGACTCCCAGAATGTATATTGATAATGTTCCCTATGCCTGGTCACTACGCCCCGGAGCAGAAATGAAATATTCTTTGGGAACGAATGCCATCCTGGATATTGAGAATTCCGCTTCCAACGGACGAGGGCTGCGCGCTTATGCCACATCTCCCACAGGCAAAAATTATGGGGTTGTTGGGGCCTCTGAATCACCGGATGGTTACGGCGGTTATTTTTATAATACAGCCACCGGCACAGCTCTTTATGCCCAGAGTGATGGTGTGGCCCTGCAGGCAAATGGCAAAATTGCCAGCAGCGAGCCATCTTATCTTTGGATCAGCGGAAATGACCTGCGAGCTTTCAACCAGACAGATAAAACGACATTCAATATGAATTCACGGGGAGGGGTCCGCATTACTGCGGGTGTTGGTGGGGCGACCACCATTGATTTGGTCCTTCCCATTACGATCATGGGGACGCAATATGGTCAGAATGCCAAAATAACTGAACTCAGGTTTTTCTGGAAAGGTCAGACTTCCTTTGATTCAATCATCAATATTCGGCTGCGCCGGCAAGTTGCTGTTTGTGATACGCTGCATACTTGCTATGAAGATATCCTTTATGACAGCGCAGATTACACCTGTGATTCGGCACAGGTGGAAAATGCATCAGGATGCACTTACTCTCACACGTTGACCAACTATAATACTCTAAGTGCTGATTCTGGAATAATATATCTGAATATCAATATCGCTTTCAGCGGAGATACAACCTGGGTTGATTTCGATGGAGCACGCCTGACCCTGGAATATGGCGATTGAGGAGGCGAAACGTGAAAAGAAAATTGCTCCTCCTGATACCATTAGTGTTACTGGCCGCCTTTCTGGTCACCCTGGTTGTTCAGGCGGGCGCTTCCAGTAATTACCGAATTGACTGGATGGTACCAATCACCGGAGGCTCAAGCAGTCCTTCATCTGGACCTTCATCATCTTCCAGCAGCTATACCGTTGAGTTGACCGTTGGTCAGACCGTCATCGGCGAAGCCACCTCGACCACCATGATCAATACAATGGGATTTTGGCATGAGGACCTGTACCGGTTCAAGGTGTATATGCCGTATCTCAGCAAACCATAAGCCGTTGATTGGCATAACCATACAAACATCCCCCCTCATCGCTGAATGATGAGGGGGGTGTGGTTTACCTTGATCCTGTGGAGAGGATATTTCTGATAACGGTTGCAAGAGGTGTGAAGTTAAAGCTTTGGTATGTGCCACAGGCAATACCGTCTACAACACAATGATTGTGGCTGGTCCACCATTGATTCGGAAAAGTCAGAACAGGCGGCTCGCTGGCTTTGAAGGTCACAGCCGGGTAGGCGCGATCAATGCGCACGGTTTCTTCTGGCCACAGCCAGACTGTTGATGGGACGCTCAACAATCTGACATCACCGGCATGGATTTTATCGTTGGTGTCCTGAACGTTCAGATAAGGATCAAAGAAGAGATCCTTTCCGTGTGCAGAGCTGAGGCTCGATTCGGACACGGTGAATGGGAAGGGGGTACTGAAAGTCAGACTCAATGATGTAAATCTTAGCGGGGTGACGGGCGCATTACCTTCGATTGTGTTGACACCGGTCCCTGGGAGCGCCATGGAGGTGTGTTCAAAGAGGGTGAAGACATTTTCGGCATTCCCGGCGAAGGGAATGGTTTGCACACTAATGACATTTAAATCACCATCGCGAATGGTCAGGATCGCGACGCCGTTGCTCTGGAAGGTGCTGGCTGGAATGACAATCTGGAATTGGTGGTCGTAAGCCGCGCCACGGGAACGGGGGGTGAAGTTGAGGTCCATGCGCTGCAGGAGGCCAGATGAAGGGGATGTATAGGTGTTAAGGCCGTCCACAGTTAGATACCAGTCGTTATAATCGAAGTCATTCAACCGGGTCAGCATAGGGAGATCTTCATAGCCCAATCCGACGCCCCAGGTTTGTGTGGCTGAAATGAGGGGATTGGAAATATACGGCAGGAAGACCTGGAAGAATCCACTGGTGATGGTGTTGGTCTGGGTGGCGGTGTTATTGACCGGTTCAGGATCGACGGGCCCTGGCGGCGGGATGATGCTGGCGGTATTGACGACAGCGCCGGAATAAGCGGTGATGATCGCGGTCAGCTCAACCTCATAGAACTGACTGGCGGTAAGGGTGGGCAGGGTGATGCCCGTGGTGATGAAGGAGGTGAGATCTGGGGTCGTTGTACACTGGTTCCCAGGCGCTGCCGTGCAGGTGAGACTGAGCGCAGAGATGCCAGAACCAAGAGTATCGGTCAGGGTGGCACCTGCCACGCTATCTGGCCCGTTATTGGTGGCGCGGATAGTGTAGGTGGTGGTATCACCGTTGGCGAGATCTCCACCGCCGTTGGTTTTGGTGACCATCAAATCAGCTGAAGTGACGGGGGGCGGGGTCACCGTGTTGGTTTGGGTGGATGTTGTATTCACTGGTTCCGGGTCAATAATTCCGGGGGGCGGGGTGACGCTGGCCGTATTGACGATAGTGCCTGACGTAGCGGTGACGAGGGCGGTCATCTGGATTTCATAGAATTGACCGGCGGTCAGTGAAGGCAGGGTGATTCCGGTGGAAACCAGGCTGGCAAGGTCTGGAGCTGTGATACACTGGTTGGCCGGGGCGGTAGAGCAGATCACAGCTGTGGCAGAGATCCCGGAACCGATCGTATCTGTCAGAGTGGCACCATTGGCTGTATCGGGGCCATTATTGGTGACGCGAATGGTGTAGGTGGTGACATCGCCGTAGGTGAAAGAGCCACCGCCATTTGTCTTGGTTACGGACAGATCGGCAACCGGAGAACCCGGGGGCAGGATGGTGTTGGTTTCCGTAGCGGTATTGTCAATAGGCTCTGGATCCACAATGCCTGGCGGTGGGGTCACCTCAACTGTATTGATGACGGAGCCATTGGTGGCTGTGATCAGGCCTGTCAGCTCAATTTCGTAGAACTGGCTGGCGGTGAGGGTAGGCAAAGTGATGCCGGAGGAGGTGAGATTGGCAAGGCTTGGGGCAGTAAGGCACTGGTTTCCAGGGGCAGTGGAGCAAACCACCGCGGTAGCTGAAATTCCGGCACCAACTGTATCTGTCAGGGTGGCGCCAATGGCTGTATCCGGTCCATTATTGGTCACGCGAATCGTATAGGTGGTGGTGTCGCCGCTGGTCAGGTTACCACCGCCGTTGGTTTTGGTCACAGCCAGATTGGCAGACAGAACCATATCTGTATCGGTGGCTGCATTATTTCCGGGGGTGGGGTCCACTGTGGTGGCAGGCGGTGTGATGACCGCTGTATTGACAACAGGGCCGCTGGCAGCTGTGATCAATACGGTGAGGTCAATCTCGTAAAATTCACCGGAAGCCAGAGCAGGCAAAGGTACACCGGATGTGGTGAGATTGACGAGGTTGGGGGCTGTGTTACAGCGGTTGCCCGGAGTCGCAGAACAAACCACCACAGTGGCAGATATTCCTGAATCAGGGGTATCTGTGAGGGTGGCAGCTGTCACGGGATCTGGTCCATGATTGACCACACGGATTGTATACGTGGTGGTTTCGCCGGGGGATAGAGCGGTCACGCCATCGGATTTGAAGATTTCTAGGTCTGCCGAAAGGACGTGATCCGTATCTGTAGCGGTATTATTACCCGGGTTGACATCGATAGGGGTGCCAGGCGGAGTCACCGAGGCAGAATTGATCACCGTTCCGCCGGTCGCGGTCACGAACACACTCAGCTCGATCTCATAGAAAGCACCTGCTGTGAGGGTCGGCAGCAAGATACCCGAAGAAGTGAGATTGCCCGGGTCAGGAGCAGAGAGGCACTGGTTGCCAGGGGCAGTCGAACAGACCACCACCGTGGCTGAAATGCCCGTTCCAAGCATGTCTGTCAGGGTTGCTCCTGTGACTGTATCTGGGCCATTGTTGGTCACCCGAATGGCATAGGTGGTGGTGTCGCCAGTGGTGAGGGCTGAAATGCCATCTGTCTTGCTGATTTCCAGGTCGGCTGAAAGGACTGTATCGGTGTCCGTAGCCGTATTATTCTCTGGCGTTGATTCGATGAGTGATGTTGACGGAATAACCGTGGCTGTATTAATGACCACGCCACCTGTGGCTGTGATGAACCCGGCGACCTCGATTTCATAGAATTGACCGGCCGTTAGAGAGGGTATCGTAATTCCAGAAGAGGTGAGGGTGGCCAGGTCAGGGGCGGAGAGGCACTGGTTGCCTGGGGCTGATGAGCAAACCACCACTGTGGCTGAAATACCAGCCCCGACGGTATCGGTGAGGGTGGCGCCGGAGATTGCATCCGGCCCATTATTGGTCAGCCTGATGGTATAGGTGGTGGTATCGCCCGGGTTAAGCGAAGTCAGCCCATTCGACTTACTGATTTGCAGGTCTGCCATAAGAGTGCCGGCAGGAACTACTGTATTGGTTTCTGTAGCCGTGTTATTCCCGGATAGCGGGTCAACCGGGCTGCCCGCCTCAACCTGAGCTGTGTTGACGACAGTGCCGGAGGATGCTGTGACGAGGGCTGAAAGTTCAATTTCATAGAACTCGCCATTGGCCAGGGCGGGCAGAATGATGCCAGTACTGGTAAAGGTAGCAAGATCGGGATTGCTGACACACTGGTTGCCAGGATTGGTTGAACAGATCACCGCGGTTGCGGAAATGCCCGCCCCAACGGTGTCGGTGAGGATGGCGCCGGAGGCTGTATCAGGACCATTGTTCACAACACGAATGGTGTAGGTGGTTGTTTCACCATCAGCTAAAACAACACCGCCATTGGTTTTGGTAATGGCAAGATCGGCTGAAAGGATGGCATTGGTGTCGGTGGCGGTATTATTACCGGGATTGGGGTCTACGGGACTGGCCGGTGGGGCGATGCTGGCTATATTTACCACTGATCCACTGCTGGCTGTAATGGTGGCGGTCAGTTCGATCTCATAGAATTGGCCGGCAGAAAGGGTTGGCAGCGTAATGCCTGAAGAGGTTAGATCAGCGAGGTCAGGCGCACTGGCACACTGGTTGGCCGGAGCGGTGGAACAAGCTGCGTTGCTGGGGGAAATGCCAGCACCCACACTGTCCGTCAGCGTGGCACCTGAAACGGTATCAGGACCGTTGTTCACAATACGGATGGTGTATGTCGTCGTATCGCCAGCGGTGAGGGCTGAGACACCATCGGTTTTGCTGATTTCAAGATCGGCATTAAGTACCGTATCGGTATCTGTTGCTGTGTTGTTACCCGGGTTGGGATCGACCGGACCGGCGGGAGACGAGACGCTGGCTGTGTTGACAACTGATCCGCTGGCGGCGGTGATGACGCCAGAGAGCTCAATTTCATAAAAGGCGCCAGAGGCCAGAACAGGCAAGGCAATGCCAGTTGAGGTGAGCGCACCCAAATCGGGCGCGCTCAGGCAGGTGTTGCCCGGAGCGGTGGAACAGGCTGCGGAACTGGGGGAGATGCCCGTGCCCACAATATCAGTGAGCGTGGCGCCAGTGACAGAATCTGGTCCGTTATTGGTGACACGGATGGCGTAGGTTGCCGTTTCGCCAGTGGTGAGAGCTGAGAGGCCATCCGTTTTGCTGATTTCAAGATCGGCATTGAGAACGATATCCGTATCAGTGGCGGTGTTGTTACCCGGGTTGGGATCCACAGTGGTTGACGGCGGGGTGATGCTGGCGGTATTCGTCACAGAACCGCTGGTAGCGGTGATGGCGCCAGATAGTTCTATTTCATAAAAGGCGCCTGAAGCCAGATCTGGCAAGGTGATGCCGGTGGAAGTGAGATCACCCAAATCGGGGTTGCTCACGCAGGTGTTGCCTGACGCGGTGGAACAGATGACGACGGCGGCCGAGAGGCCTGATCCGAAGTTATCCGTTAGAACGGTGCCTGTGGCGGCATCAGGGCCATTATTCACCACCCGGATGGTGTATGTGGTTGAGTCGCCAGCATTAAGAGATGAAACGCCATCCGTTTTACTGATTTCGAGATCAGCCGAGAAGACATAGCCTGTATCCGTGGCGCCGTTATTGCCAGGGACCGGATCCACAGGGGATGCGGGCGAGACAATAAAGGCTGAATTGATCACTGAGCCGCCTGTGGCTGTGATCTGGCCGGTCAGTTCAACTTCGTAAAAATCGCCAGATGACAGGGCTGGCAGGGTAATGCCGGTTGAAGTGAACAGGCCCAAATCTGGTGCGCTGGCGCATGCATTACCGACTGCACTTGAGCAAACGACTGCTGTGGCGGAAACGCCGGTTCCAATGGCATCGGTGAGCGTGGCGCCAGCAACGACATCGGGACCATTGTTGGTCACGCGGATGGTGTAGGTGGTGGTTTCACTGGAGACCAGGGCAGAGATGCCATCGGTCTTGGTGATCGCCAGGTCAGCATTCAGAATATGATCCGTATCGGTGGCGATGTTGTTAGATGGGTCAGGATCATAAGGGCCAAATGGAGAAGACACGCTGGCGGTATTGACGACTGACCCGTTGGTGGCAGTGATCAGGCCGGTTAATTCTATTTCATAAAAATCAGCGGAAGCAAGGGCGGGCAGGGTGATTCCAGTGGAGATGAGATTAGCCAGGTTGGGAGAAATGATGCACTGGTTACTGGGGTCTGCTGAACAGGCGACACCCGTGGCTGAAATGCCAGCCCCAACAACATCTGTTAAATGCGCGCCGGTAACAGCATCCGGGCCGTTGTTGGTCACGCGAATGGTATAAGTGGTGGTATCGCCAGGATTGAGCGTGGTTTGACCATCTGTTTTGCTGACTTCCAGATCAGCATTGAGGATATCATCTGTATCGGTGGCAGAATTATTTTCCGGGTTGGGATCGATGATGGTGAAGGGGGGCTCAATGCTGGCCGTGTTGATCACGGATCCACTGGTGGCGGTGATGGTGCCCGTCAGTTCCATTTCATAGAATTCGCCTGACTGGAGCGATGGAAGAGTGATGCCTGTGGAAGTGAGATCCGCAAGGTTGGGGCTGCTGGCGCATTGATTACTGGCCGCGGAGGAGCATATCACACCGCTGGGTGATATACCTGTGCCAACTGTATCAGTGAGGGTGGCGCCACTAATAGAATCAGGCCCATTATTTGTCACTCTGATCGTATATGTGGCGGTTTCGCCTGTTTTTACCGCCAGGCTGCCATCTGTCTTGCTGATGGATAGGTCCGCCGTCAGGATGGAGTCGGTATCTGTCGCTACGTTGTCATCCGTGTTGGGGTCGATGGGACTGGCAGGTGGGGTGACGGAGGCGATGTTGATGACAGTTCCGCCGGTAGCGGTCACCGTAGCGGTCAGTTGAATCTCGTAAAACTGGCCAGCTGTCAGCCCGGGAATGGTTATGCCGCCAGATGTGAGGGTAACCAGGTCGGGGGCAGTAACGCATTGATTTCCAGAAGCAGTGGAACATCCCACTGCGCTGGCAGTCAACCCTGATCCGATGACATCCGTCAGGGTGGCGGCCGCGACAGAATCGGGGCCATTATTGGTCACCCGGATGGTATAGGTGGTCACAGCACCGCTGGAAATGGAAGACAGGCCATCGGTTTTGGTAATATCCAGGTCGCCTGTTGGGGTGCCGGCTGGAAGAATATCGTTGGTCTGGGTGGCGGTGTTGTTAGTGAGATTGACATCCACAGGAACATCCGGCGGAATAATGAATGCGGTGTTGGTGATGGTGCCAGACGCAGCGATGACCGTGGCAGTTAATTGAATCTCATAGAACTGCCCAACCGAAAGCGCAGGCAAGGTGACGCCGCTGGAAAGCAAGCTGGACAGGTTGGGGTTGCTGGAACACTGGTTGTTGGCGGCACCAGAGCACACAACGGCGCTGGCCGAGAGACCCAGATCAATGACATCGGTCAGGGTGGAAACGGGGACGGTTTCCAATCCCTGGTTGGTGACCCGGATGGTGTAGGTGGTGACAGTTCCACTGACCAGGTAGCCACATCCGTTGGTTTTACTGATTTCAAGGTCAGCAGAATTAACGGCATCGGTATCCGTGGCCGTATTATTGGTCAGATTTGAATCTGAAGGATTCCCGGGTGTGACGCTGGCGGTATTGGTGACCGAACCGAATGAGGCAGTCACACTGGTGGTGATTAATACTTCATAGAACTGGCCGATGGTCAGCGAGGGGAGGGTGATGCCGGTGGATTCAAGATCAGTCAGGGTTGGATTGCTCACGCACTGATTACCAGAAGCCAGTGAGCAGACAATACCGCTGGCTGTTATTCCTGCGCCAAAAGTATCCGTCAGGGTTGCGCCGGTAGCTGTATCGGGGCCATTATTAGTCACTCGAACGGCATAGGTCGTGGATCCGCCCGGCAGAACGGCGGTGGTCGAATCATCCTTGGTGATGACCAGATCAGCGCGAGGCGACTGATAACCGAAATTATTGTCCAGACTGTCACTGGTGGTGATGATGATTTTCCGCGGATCTGTGCCTCCGCTGACCAGGTTCAAGCCATTGATACCATCGGTGACATCCACGAAATAAGTCCCGGCAGGCAGATTGGTAAACTGGTAATAACCGGAAAGGTCTGAATATTGATAACCCAGGTAGGTTTCTTCTGCCGGGGTGAAGGTGCCGTTGCCGTTATCCAGATATAATTTGAGGGTGACATCTGTAAGGCGGGTTTCTGTTCCATCAATGATGCCATCCGCATTTTCATCGAGCCATGTCACACCGTCGATGTCATAGGCACCGGAAGAATAGGTGGCGGTCGCATAATTTGACGTGATCAATGGAACGTTGGAGGTGGCATAGGCAGTATTGGTGTGAAGGCCAGTGGTTGCAGTGACAGGGCCGACCAGACAGATGCTGGTGCCGCCATCCTTGACCAGCGGATTGATGAAATCACAACCAGCGGTGCTGATCAGCGGATCGGTAATGGTCAGCGTGGCGAGGTCCTGATTGCCAATATTGATGACCGTAAATTTGTAATACAGACTGGAGCCAGCGGGAACACCTGTCAGGGACGTCACCCACGGGCCAACATTGGATGTGCTGACCTGTTTTTCCAGGTTTAATGCAGGGTAACTCACCAGATTAACGCCGACGTATTCTGCGGTTGATGGTGAACTATAGGGCGTTCCATTGTAATATCCGCGAGCCGTGGCGGTATTCTGCACTGTGCCTGTGGCTGCCGCGAAGGGCCCTACCACGCATGAGCGGACCGGATCATTGGTGGGCAGAGAAAAAGGAACGGTCAGGGTGGGGCAGCCAGACATGTCGATCAGGGGATCTGTCACGCGGACGCCGGTCATATCCACGTCGCCTACATTTTCAACAGTCAGGCGGTAGTAGATGTCATTACCGGGGGGCAGAAGGGTGAAACTGCCCCAGGGTCCAGATGGACTCTTGGCAACCTGTTTGAGAAGTTTCAACCCGGGGTAGTGGTCAATGACTGCCAGCGTGGCGGAGGCAGTGCTTGAGGTCAGGGTAATGGGAGAGGCCGAAGTCAGAGCGCTGCTGACATTGAAATAATCACCCACGCTGGACGAGGTCACCCTCACGCTGGCCTTGCAGGTGCCGTTGGCCGGGATGGCGCCGCCAGAAAAAGTAAGGACGGAGGCGCCGGCAGATGGAGAGAAGGTTGCCCCGGAACAGGTGGTATTGGCGGAGGGTGGATTGGCGACCACCACTCCGGAGGGCAGGTTGTCTGTGAAACTGGACGCGGTCAGGGTGACACTGTTGGGGTTGGAAAGGGTGAAGGTCAGGGTGCTGACCTGGTTGGCATAGATGGGAGAGGGTGAGAATTCTTTGATAAGACCGGGGTTATTAAGAACAGTTAATGTGGCAGCCCCATAACCGTTCTCTGTGGAATTGGTACCTGATTCTGCGGATGAAATGTAACCGCTGATGTTGGGGTAGACCCCTTCTGAAGCTGCCAACACATTAACCCGGGCCGTGCAGGTAGCATTGGGTTGAATGGCGCCGCCGGAAAAACTCAGCGTATTGGTGCCGGCGGATGGAGAAAAAGTAGCGCCTGAACAAGTGGTTGTGGCGGCGGGAGGATTGGCGACCACCAACCCAGATGGCAGGGGATCATTGAAAAGCACCGAAGTGAGGGTGACAGAATTCGAATTGCTCAGAGTGAAGGAAAGGGTGGAGGTGCTATTTTCGACAATCGGCGAAGGAGCAAAAGATTTGCTCAGGGTAGGTTTGGAAGCAGGGCCGCAACCAGTGAAAGTGATGTCATCTACCATCAGGTAAGCATCAGCTCCTGTGTTACCAGCTGAATAACCATAAATAAAGAAGTATGTCACACTTGAAGTGCTGGTCTGGCCAGTGAAATCAATTTCTCCTGTCGGCGTCCAGCTGGTGTTGACGGAATAACTGGTTTTTGATGTTTGCGGAGGCGTAGAACTGGCTCCATAGTAAACGGCAATATTTGCTGGGCCTCTGACATTGGGGCGGGCATAATTGAATGCCATTTTGATGTTCGTGTAATTTCTTGTATCCAAAGTCAGAAGAATATACCCTTCTGTGGTGGGGTTCAGGGTGGATGATGTGCTGAATCCCCGCACTTCCCAGGAATTGACTGCGGCTGAACCTGTGGTGGTGTTAATATCCTGGGCCAGTCCAGTTTTTATGGAGGCTGAAGCAGTGGCCACGTTGCCGGCCTGAATAAATGGGCCTGGCGGTACGGTGGTTCCTTGAGAAGGCTCCATGGACCATTTTGCCAGGGTAAGACCGCAGATGCCAGCCCCGCTGGAAGTGGAAGCGACATTCAAATTGGCGCTGGCAGACATGCCTGAGTCAATATTGTTGAAAAATAAATTGGAGCTGGTATTGATATAGGATCCATTCGCCGGAGCTGTCACCACCACACTGAAGGTGCAGGTGGCTCCAGCGGGAATGGTCCCATTAGAAAGCGAGATGGTGGTTGTTCCAGAAGGTGCGCTGACCGTGGGTGAACCGCAGCCCGAGGAAGTGAAAATGGATGGGGTGGTTGCCACGGTCATCTGCCCGGGAGTGGATGGAAGAGAATCGGAAAAGTGCACATCCGTGACGGTCATGCTGGATGGGTTTGTGATGGTGAAGCTGAGTGTGGAAGTGGCACCGGTGGTGATGTTGGCAGGAGAGAATGCTTTGCCGAAATTGATGGGGGAGATCACGCTGACAAAACGTGCTGAAGTTGAATAATCGGCATTATAGTGGAAAGAGCTTCCCGAGAAGTCATAAATCATGGTTGACAGAGGAATATTCGAACCACCGCCGCCGATGATGGTGACGTTAAATATAGTGGTAATGTTACCCCCCGACTTTGCATCAGAAACGATGCAGGAACGGTAAGTGGGACTGCGAGGATCGTTATCCCACCCGCAGGAATCCGCGTATAACTTGTCATATGGGGGGAGCATTTGCGTGGCAGAATAGGTCGAATGGACATGGTTGACCCTGAAGACTGTATTGAAGAGGGTAAAAAACACCTCAAGCTGCTGGTAACCCTGGGTGGCGGTCTGACCGATGACCTCAATATCATAGGTGTTGCCGACGAGGAGGGACATGGAGCCCCCGTTGGGAATGGATGTTCCATTGACCTTCACATCATTGATGGAATTGCGGTTTTGAGAAACCAGACGTTCCACAAAAATTTCCCGGGGGGTGGGGGTGCTGATGGTGCTGGTTTCGGTGGATTTGGCTGTGATATGGTAGCGGCGGGTATGATTATAGGCTGCCGGATTTCGGGTGATAAAGATTTCATAGTAAAAGTCTGTGCAATCCCCCGGCTCCAGAGTGGGAACGGTCAATTCACCCGTAAAGGAAGTGGCAGAACCATCGCGCAGGTTGATATAAGGGTCACTGGAGTCCCAAAAGAAAATGGAGGTAATGTTGGTGGCAGTAGTATCGCCCGTGTTGCACACACGCGCGCCGACGGGAAAATCGTTCGGGCCGACATTAACATTGTTTGAATCCAGCCCAACCACATTCCAGGCAATTGGCTCAATGGTGAGAGTGACCGTGGCCAGTACCGGGAATTGAGGCTGGAGCAGATTAATAATCAGAACCAGAATAACAATAAGGGACAGGAATCTTCTGATGTGATGTTGTCTGGCTTGGGGGATGATTATACTGCTCATTATCAACTCCTTGAACACAGAAGGGCATGCAGAAAAATAAGGTAACAAGCGCAGGCATAAATCCGCCTATTTTAGTAAAATTTGTAAGATAAATTTATTGTAGCATGCAGTCATGTTCGGTAAATCATCATAATTGTGATTCGAGATATGCGTTTCGTTGATTTTTCCCTTCTTCAATCATAAACGAAAGAATAAGCCACTTAAGATATTATACTGTTATACCAGGGCAGTGGGAGGCAGATTGGGAAAAGAAAATGCCACCTGCCGGTTTGCAACCGGCAGGTGGCATGACAAAGTAAAGAACCCATGTTCAGGCGATTTCGTCCACGGTCAGCGGGAATTTGGACATGGCTTCACAGCCATCCTTCATGATGAGAATGGGGTTTTCGTAGCGGAAGCCAATATTTTCCTCAGGGCAGGCATACTGCATGGCGCAAATCAGGACTTCGTTTTCCAGGTAGATATGATCTGGATTGGTCCAATAGGGGAAGGGGCCATCGTTCAAACCGATGCGCCATTCATCACCCAGCATACCAATGCCATGTTCGAAACCAGGGACCATGAAATCAGCAAACCCGCGATCTTCAGCAAAAGCCATCATTTCGGCTGCCAGTGAAGATGGACTGATGCCGGCTTTGTAGGTTTTAAGAGTGAGCGCCACGATGTCAACAAAGTTTTTGGCATGCCAGCGCTGGCGATCGGTGACTGGGCCAATCAGATAGTTGTGGCTGTGGTCGCCAAGGCCAAGTTTGAACATGGCGTGGATATCGACCATCAAGGGTTCGCCTGCAGCCAGCTTCTTTGTGGTAGCCGGGGTGCAGGCGCCGCCAGCCAGGCCGGTGCGGTAACCGGCAGCGATTTCGTTGCCGCCAGTGAAGGACCATTCCCAGACGCTGCCGGCTTTGCGCATATGGTAGGCAGCCAGACCGGCGATTTCTGTTTCGGTCATGCCTTTCCACCCGCCATTTTGAAGGGCATCAAAGACAGCCTGATGACCGATATCGACAATGCGCGAGGCTTCACGGAAGCGATTAATCGTCCCCTGATCCTTGACAAGGGCGAGTGCATCCACGATTTCATGCGCATTCACCAATTCCGAACCATCCAGAGCCGCCTGGAATTGCTCAAACTCATAGTGCGTGAGGTTGCCTTCTGGCAGATAATTCGACATGCCGCTTTCAATGCCAACCCGACCCTTGCCAGCAGGGAGAAGATTTTTGATAAAATCAGAGATTTGGGTAATTTGATCCTGGCCGCCCATGGGGGCAAAGCCGAGAACATGTTCTTCATCCAGCCAGGATTCATCCGCGGCGCGAGCAGCATCGATCACAAAGGTGAAGGCAGTGGGCAGGCCTTCTGAAGGGATGACAACAAAGGAGCGCCAGGGGAAGAAGGCATCTGTGGTCCACGACAGGGTGCGCAGGCGAGAACCAAGGAAAACATCGATATGGCGTTCAGCCATTTTTGCCTGGATGGCAGCGATGCGGGCGGGAAAATCAATAAAATATGGGTCAGACCGGTTTTCAAGTTTCATTAGATTGCTCCAGGGCAGGCTTAGAATTCAGCAGGAACGGTGGCGATGATTTTGTTGAGGCGATCAACAAGGGAGGCCAGTTTGAGCGCTTTCACCATATTGCCTTTGAGCTTGAGCTGGCCGGTCATCAGAGCGCGCTGAGCGCCGAGGGTGGCCTGGGAAATTTGAGCGAAGACAGCATAATCGCCCTGAATGGTGAATTCAGCCGCCGGGCCATCGCCAATACCGGTTTCCACAGCCGAAACAGCGCCATTTTCAAAGGCAACGTAGAAATACATGTTTTCGCCATTCTTGCAATTCGCATAGCGATTGTTCATGGACGAAGTGAGGTTGTTCATCTTGTCGGGGGTCAATTCCGCCTGCAGGCGCTTCTTGACCTCGGCAGCCCATTCCTGGGAAAGGTACACCAGCTTTTCAGACATAAAATTTTCTCCTTGGGTTTGAAATTTGGAAAAGAGATTATGAAGGTGGATTGGAAAGAAAGATGCCCTGGGTCAACAGATCCACAGTTTGGATGAATACCTGCTCAACAAACTGGTCATCGGTGCGGATATAGGTTTGAATGATGAACATTTTGTAAATGGAAAAGATCACGGCGGCGATATGGGAGGTTTCCATGGGGCGGAAGACACCCTGTTCAATACCGTTTTTTAAAATTGTTTCCAGCAAAACGACGGACTCGCGGTTAATTTCGCCATACTCATCCTGCACCGGAAACATGGGGAAAATATCCGGATCATTTTTCAAGATGGCGCAGAAGATTTTATCTTCTGCGAGATAGGCGAAGGCCTTATGGCAAAGGATAAGAAACTGTTCCTTGGGAGAATCAACCCCGACCAGAGCCTTTTTGACCCGTTCCTGCCATTGACGCATGGCATAAGCCACTGCTTCATGGTAGAGGGTTTCTTTATTCTTTGTATACCGGTAGAGATTGCTTTTGGTCACACCCAGATCAGCAGCGATATCGTCGAGGGTGGTTTTACGGAGGCCATAACGGGAAAAATTTTCAAGAGCTGCCTGATAAATGAGGTTCAGTTCTATTTTCTTGCGCATGAGACTCCATAAATGAATAAATTATAAAAATAGTAATTTATATATTTATGATAGCACGAAAAATAAAAATTTCAAGAGGAAAACCGATGCCAGGTGTATTTGGTTCAGGTTAACAAAGAGCAAATGGCTTTATAGAAATGTATGCCTGGCATTGATGATATAATCTAAATACCCAGAAGGAGGAAAATGAAAAAGCTCGCGTTGATCCAACTGTTTGCACTTCTATTTTTAACTGCTTGTGCGGCGAATAACCCGATCATAAACACACCCTTCGCTACACCTTCTCCGGAGCCGTCCGCAACCATCACCAGACTAACTGATGCGACAGAAACCCCTGTGAAAGTTTTCACGCGCACTCCAGCGCCGTTCCCAATGACCACCACTTATGCACACGGTTTGAAAATGGATATCTATTTACCAGAAACCGGAGAACCACCATACCCGGTGGTCCTGGCTCTGCATGGTGGGGGAAGCAGTAAAAAGGAATTTGCGGGATGGGCAAAAAAAATGTCAGAAAAGGGGTATGCTCTGGTGGCGCCAAATTATCGAGGATCGCCAGTCAACCCTCTGGATCCCACAAAAAGTCAATACCCAGTGGCCCTGGAGGATAGTACCTGTGCACTGGCATGGTTGTTTGACAATGCTGAAACCTACCATTTTGATACTGGCAATGTGGCTCTTTTGGGCTTTTCGTTAGGTGGAACTCAGGCTGCCATGCTGGGAACCGTTGATGATTTACAGCCTTACCTGAAGGGATGTCCCGTCACTTCTTTACCCAGTCCGTTGCCTCTGAAAGGCGTCATACCCATTTCGGCCCAATTTGACTATCAAAAGGAGTTTCGTGCCGGTCTGGTCGAGTGGTTGAATGCATATTTTGGCAAAACATATGAAGAAGACCCTGAGCGGTGGAAAGAGGGCTCGCCAATAAATTATGTGGATGGCAGCGAGCCACCCTTCCTGGTTTTGCAAGGGAAAGATGATGCCTGGGTCAACCCAGAGCAGTCAGCTGATTTTGAAAAAGCTTTAAAGAAGGTTGGTGTCGAGATTACAGTTTCTTTTTTGGCAGGTGAACATATGACGATGGTGAATGGAAATGAATCGAAACAAGCCGTTCTAAGTCAACTGTCAAGCTGGTTCGCAAAGTAATAAAACTAACCCCAAACCAAACAACCGCCAGACCTGGCGGTTGTTTGGTTTTAAGGCAAGAAATCGATCAAAATCAGTAAATTGCTGCTTGAATTTAATCAAAAACGCGCTATAATTATGATTGAAAATGATTGGAGATGATTGTTTATGAGTGAATCTATATCTTCGGCTGAACGTCAAGAAAATATCGTCACCCTGCTGACTCGCCAGGGACGTCTGAGCGTTGCGGATATTGTGGAGCAATTTGAGGTCAGCGAGGCCACCGCAAGGCGGGACCTGGAGACCCTGGCGGACCAGGGTAAATTGCAGCGCGTGCATGGTGGGGCTATTTGCCTTAAGCAGGCGCCGCCGGAGTCGCCAATTTTACAGCGCGAAGCGGAGCAATCCTATGTCAAGCAGCGCATTGGACAGGCCGGGGCCGCTTTGATCAGAGATGGCGAAACCATTTTCCTGGGCTCCGGCACCACCGTGCTGGAAGTGGCGCGCAACCTGCGTTCCCGCCGCGGTTTGACGGTGATCACCAATTCACTTCCGGTGATGAATGCGCTGGCAGGTATGCCGGATATTACCGTGGTTGCATTGGGAGGGATGCTGCGGCCCAGTGAATTGTCCTTTATTGGGCATATTACCGAGCAGGCCCTGGCCGAAGTGCGCGCAGATAAGGTCATCATCGGCGTGCATGCCATCAGCCTGGAACACGGCCTGACCAACGATTACCTGCCGGAGACCATGACCGACCGCGCCATCCTGAAAGCTGGCCGGGAAGTGGTGGTGGTAGCGGATCACACCAAGGCCAACACGGTAGCCACGGCATTTCTTGCGCCGCTGACCAGTATTCACACTTTTGTGACGGACACCAATGCACCGGTGGATTTTCTTGACTCCCTGCGTCAGGCGGGGATTAAAGTTGTTGAGGCTTAATCCCCTATGTTATTAACCGATTATCATCCCCAATCCAAGCTTGTCACAAAAACCACCTTGATCCATCACCCAAAATTCCAGGTGATCGATGCTCATAACCATCTGGGTGATCCTTTTGGCGGCGGATGGGATAAAAAACCGTTTTCTATATTAATGGATCAGCTTGATGAAGCCGGGATTGGTGCTTATGTGGATCTGGACGGTGGCTGGGGTGAGGATATTTTGCAGAGTCACCTGACGCTGTTCAAGGCGAAGGCGCCAGAGCGCTTCCAAATTTTTGGTGGCGTGGATTGGAGCCGCTGGCCTGAGCTGGGAGATGCTTTCCCGGAATGGGCAGCGGGAAGGCTGGCTGCGCAAAAACAAATGGGCGCACAGGGGTTGAAAATTTGGAAGCCCTTTGGTTTGCATGTGCGCGATCAGCATGGCGACCTGGTGAAGGTGGATGATGTTCGCCTGGACCCGATCTGGCAGGTGGCAGGCGAATTGGGCCTGCCTGTGCTGGCCCATGTGGCTGACCCGGTGGCCTTTTTTGATCCGATTGATGAAACCAATGAGCGTTGGGAGGAACTGGGAGCGCATCCTGATTGGGCTTTCACCAGCCCGCCGTTTCCGCCTTTTCTGAGCATTCTCGAGGGATTCTACCGGATGGTGAAACGCCATCCACAGACCACTTTCATCGGCGCCCATGTTGGCTGTTACGGGGAAAACCTGGCCTGGGTGGGCAAAATGCTGGATGATTGTCCCAATTATGCCATTGATATTTCCGGCCGGCTGGGCGAATTGGGCCGCCAACCTTACTCGGCACGGCGATTCTTCATCCAGTATCAGGACCGCATCTTATTTGGCTCAGATATGGGACCGGATGTGGATGCTTACCGGCTGAGCTACCGTTTTCTGGAAACGGACGATGAATATTTCAATTATAACGTCAGCGAAGTGCCGGGACAGGGGCGCTGGTATGTGTGCGGGCTGTTCCTGCCGGATGAGGTGCTGAAAAAAGTGTATTACCAGAACGCCCGTCGTTTGTTGTTTGGGGAATGCCGGTGACGACCCAGACTGCTTTCCAACCCCTGACCTGCCGTTTTACGGGTTCTCTGGGCCTTCAATTATTTCAGGGAGACCGGAAGGCGGCTGAGGCCAGGATTCGGATTTTTCAACAGGGGAACTCCCTGCTTGAGGGAAACCTCACCAACCAACAGATTGGCACTGACCATGCCAGCGGGGTCTATCTTCTAGAGGGTGGAGGCCGAATACAGGTGGATATCCTGGTGGAGCAAATTCGGCCCAATGCCATCAAATTGCAGGTTTCCATCAGCAACATTGGTGATACCACTGTCACTTTTGACCGCCTCACTGCGCCAGCCCTGATGCTGGATGCCCGTGAGTTTTCAGTCCGGAAACCGCTCTGGACCATGCAGGGCGCCGCAGTGCATTGGGGACAGGATTTTGCCTTTCCTCTCAAGCGGGGTTTTAAGCGGGATAATTTTCTGGGTCATTTGCACAACGCTGAAGGGGGCGGCATTCCGCTCATGTATTTCTGGCATGCCCAGGGCGGCCTGGCCTTCATGCACATTGAGACACCCCCCAAGGACGCCTATATGCCGGTGAAGGCTCTGGTAAAAGGAATTGAAACCGGCCTGGAGCTACGCCAGCAAATGACATTGCAGCCCGGGAGATCTCTTGACGGCTGGCAAGCCGTGATTTCCTGGCATCAGGGAGATTTTTTTGCCCCCCTTGCGCTTTACAAGGAATTGATGGCGGAACGCGGCATCGCTGCCCCACAGCCAGTGCCGGCGGATTTTGAGCCGGCCTGGTGTTCCTGGGGTTATGAATTTGACGTACGCCCGGAAGAAGTGATGGGTGTGCTACCTGTGCTGAATGAATTGAACATCCATTGGCTGACCCTGGATGACCGCTGGTTTGATGCTTACGGCGATTGGAATCCGCGGCGCGAAACTTTTCCGCAGGGGGAAGATGACCTGCGCCGGATGAACCTTGCAATCCACGCTGCTGGCAGTTTTTCACAGATCTGGTGGTACCCGCTGTGTGTAGAAGATGGACAGGGACGCTGGGAAAGCCATCAATACGGTTTTGCACACCTCTATAAGCGCCATCCAGAGTGGCTTGTGTTGAACCCTGATGGCAGCGTGGCGCGCAATAACCGCCATCTTGCCATGATCTGTCCAGCGCTCCCCGAAGTTCAGGACCATTTGCGCCAGTTGACCACGCGGTTCATTCAGGATTGGGGCTTTGACGGCCATAAACTGGATAATATTTATACCATGCCGGCCTGTCACAATCCGGCTCATCATCATGTTCGTCCTGAAGAATCCACAGAGGCTCTGGCCCGCGCTTACCAGATCATATTTGAGACCACGCGGCAGCTGCGCCCAAATTCGGTGACCCAGATCTGTCCCTGCGGAACCCCGCTGACTTTCAGCCTGCTGCCCTATACAGACCAGACAGTGACGGCCGATCCGGTGTCGAGTGCCCAGGTTCGCCAACGCATTAAATTTTACAAGGCATTGTGCGGTCCCGGCAGCGCGGTTTTTGCTGATCATGTGGAATTATCAGACGGACAGGCTGATTTTGCCTCAGGCATTGGTGCGGGCGGTGTGCCCGCAACTAAGTTCATCTGGCCAGATGATGAAGTGGTCAGATCGCGGCTTCAGGAGATCTGGTCTCTTCCGGAGGATAAAAAGGCACTTTGGAAAACCTGGTTCGCCCTCTACAACCAGCACCGGCTGGCTGAAGGGGAGGTCCTTAACCTGTACGACCTGGCGTTCGATCTGCCTGAGACGCATGTGATCCGCAAGGATGGACGCATGTATTATGCCTTCTTTGCTGAGGCTTTCAATGGCCGGGTGGAACTGCGCGGCCTGGAAGCGAAGACATATCGGATAGTGGATTATGTGCAGGATCGGGATCTGGGCGTGATAGATGGGGAAGCGCCCTGGCTGGATGTGACTTTCAACGGCGCTCTGCTTCTGGTGGCGCTGGGATGAAACCCTGCTGTGGATGGGAACAGCGACCGTAAGACTCCCCTCCACGGGTGATTATGTGTGATCTTCGGTCAGAAAAGGACTTATTTTTACAATGGAACGTGGCATATTTACCCGCAAAGAAATTTTATCCCAGCCTGAAGCCTGGGCAGAAGCATTGGATGTGCTGGAAGGCCTGCAGCCTGAACTGCTCCGGCTTTTCGGAGCAGATTATGACCAGGTGGTTTTCACGGGATGCGGTTCCACCTACTACCTGGCACTGGCTGGCGCGGCGCTGTTTCAGGAAGCGACCGGGCGACTGGCGCGGGCTGTGCCGGGCGGGGAACTGCTTTTGAATACAGACCTGGCGTTGGGAAAATCAGGGCATAAGACCCTGCTGGTTGCCATCAGCCGCTCCGGATCGACCACCGAAACGGTGCGCGCAGTGGAGCAGTTCAAGGCACAGGAAAGAGGGCCGGTGATTGTTGTGACCAATTACAGCGACCAGCCTCTGGCCGCCCTGGCAGACCTGGCGATTGTGATTGCCAAAGGGCAGGAAGAATCGGTGGCGCAGACCCGTTCATTTGCGTCCATGTATGTCGCCACGACAGCGCTTTGCCTGCTGGCTGGCGGCCGCGAACGTGAATTGAAAACCATGCGCGGGCTGCCTGAAGCGGGTAAGGCTGTCATGGCCCAGTATGAATCCCTGGCTCAGAAATTTGGCGAAAATTTGGAGTATGACCGCTTCTATTTCCTGGGCAGCGGTGGGCGTTATGGTCTGGCCTGTGAGGTCAACCTGAAAATGAAAGAAATGACTCTCACTCACAGCGAGCCTTTCCACTTCCTGGAATTCCGGCATGGTCCAATGAGCATGGTGAACCAGAATGCCGTGGTGGTGGGGATGGTTTCAGAAAAGAACCAGCCTCACGAATTGGCTGTTCTGGACGAGATGAAAGCCCTGGGCGGGCAGGTGCTGGCCATGGGCGAGAATGAAGCGGATGTGTGTTTTTCGAGCGACATACCTGAGATGGCGCGCGGCGTGCTTTATCTGCCGGTGCTGCAATTGATGGCATACCACCGTTCCATGGCAAAGGGATTAAACCCTGACCGTCCAGCCAACCTGACGGCAGTGGTGAAACTCAATTTCTAAGGGCAGATCAAACCCGTATCTGCCAACCATTTCAAAAGGAGAGAATGATGAAGAAAGTCCTGTTTGTCGTTGTTGTTTTGAGCCTGTTGATTTCAGCCTGCGGCGGCGCGGCTACGCCGACTGCAACCCAGGCAGCAAGTGACAACAAACCAGCTGCTGTCACCAGCGCTCCCGCTACAATGGATGTTCCGGCAGGTTCATCATCAGCAGAAAAAATTGAACTTCGAGTGTGGGGCCACCAAGCACCGGCCTTCAACGCAGCCGATCAGGCCATGTTTGACGCATTCATGAAAGAAAATCCCAATGTGACGATTAAATATGAAACTTTCCCCTGGGATGTGTTCATTCAAACCATTCAGACTTCCCTGCCGGCCGGCAACACTGCCGATGTCATCCTGATCCCGGGCGGATACACCTGCCACTATGCCTCCGGCGGCCAGCTTCTGGAAGTGCCTGCTGATGTCATGACCCTCGACAAGGCCAAGGAAGTTTTTTATGCGGCGCCTCTGGGCGGTCAGACTTGCGATGGCAAGCTCTATGGTTTTCCGGCGGAATATAACATCGAATACGGCGGTGCTTATGTCAATCCGACTCTCTTTGCGGCTGCCGGCGTGACCTACCCTCCCCAATGGAAAACCTGGGATGATGTGGTGGCGGATGCCAAGAAAATGACCACCCTGGGCAGTGACGGCGTGATGACGGTGGCTGGCCTGCACTACACCAACAATGACCAGCTCTTCACCTATTTCCTGGCTGGCATTCTGGAGCAAGGCGCCAATTACTTTGCGGAAGATGGCAAGCATTTCGTGTTCAACAGCCCAGAAGCCATCGCCACCATCCAGAAACTGATGGATATGGCCCAGAAGGATCAGATTGTGGATCCGATCATTTTCAATGCGGAAAGCGAATGGGTGGGCGAATCCTTTGCCCAGGGTCACAATGCCATCGGCATTCTCGGTTCCTGGTACGCGGGAGATGCCAAACTGGCCTATCCGGATTTGAAATTTGACTATGTGGCACTGCCTCCCATGATGAGCGGCACCTACAAGTTCTCTTCGGTGGGCGGCTGGGGCTATGTGGTCGGAAAAAGCACCAAATACCCCGAAATGGCCTGGAAACTGGCTGCCTTCATGGGCGCCAATGAAGCCAATGTGCTCAATTTCAACACCACCTCAGGCACCATCCCTGCATTGAAAGCTGTGGCGGCGAACCCGAAACTGGTAGAAGCGGCTCCCTTTGTCAAAGCCGTGCTGCCTATTCTGGATGCGGGTCAATATCAGGGCAACCTGACCGATTCCGATCAGCTTTCCTATGAGATTATTTACCCGACCATTTTGGATGCCATTCAGGGCAACCTGACGGCTGAACAAGCGGCCAACAAAATTCATGAAGCGGCCAATGCCATGGTGGATGCTGCAAAATAAGTAGATTAATAATGATGGAGGGGCGGCTTATGCCGCCCTTTCACAAGATAGCCAAAATTAATCAATTCTGCCTCCCACAGGAGACTTGACTCTATGACAGCTCTCTCAGTATTGAAAAAAGGTGCGACATACGGCGGCAAGCTGATGGCCAAACAGCGGCGGTTTGCCTATGCCAGCCTGGTCCCGATCCTGATCTATATGGGGGTATTTTCCCTTTTTCCCATCCTGTGGGCTTTTGTACTGGGCTTTTTCAGTTATACTCCCATCCGGGAGGGAAGCTGGTTCCTGGGATTGGGCGGGCAAAACCCATTTGTGGGGTTGGACAATTATATTGAATTGTTCTTCGGTAATGGTAAGCCCGCCGAGGTATTCCGCATTGCCATGGGAAACACTTTCCTGTTTACTGCCATGGTGGTGCCGCTCAACCTGGCCATCACCCTGCCGCTTTCCGTCATTCTGGAAAGTATCAATGATAAAGTAAAGACAGTTTTCCGGGCGATCTATTTCTTGCCGACCATTTCTTCTTCAATTGCTCTTGTCATTATCTGGTCATATATGTATGCGCCAGGCTGGGGTCTGCTCAGCCAGATTTTCAAGCTGGTGGGCCTGGTACCGCCAAAATCATGGCTGCAGGATCCGAATGCGCTATATATGGGTATTCCTCTGGCGATGATTTGCGTGGTGGTGGCACATGTCTGGCAAGATTTTGGTTACAATCTGGTGATTTTTGTGGCAGCCTTGCAGTCCATCCCCAAAACCTTGCGAGAGGCAGCCCGGATTGACGGCGCCAATGCCTTTCAAGAGTTCTGGTATGTGATTGTGCCCCTGCTCAGCCGGACCATTCTGCTGGCTTCTGTGCTGACGATGATTTCAAGTCTGCAAGTTTTTGTCATTTTCCAGTTATTGACGCGCGGCGGACCCAAAAACCAGACGCAGACCATGCTGCTCAGCATTTATGAAAATGCTTTCCGGTTTGCTAACAACCTGGGCCTTTCGGCAGCCATGTCAATGATCCTGTTTATCATCATCCTCGTCCTCACAGTGGTGCAGTTCCGCCTGCTGCGCACGGAATGGGAGTATTAAAAAAATGAGCCAACAAAAACGTAAGCCGATATTCTGGCTGTTGGGAAAATCCGGCGCATATGCTGTTTTGATCTTGGGCCTAGTGGCCACATTATTGCCCTTTTTCTATATCATGGTTTCATCTTTAAAAACTGAAGCAGAACTGCGAAAAACCCCGCCCGATTTCTTCCCTGCGGCTCCAACACTAAAACATTATGAAGCCATTCTGACGGACACTCGGATTCCCCTGGCGCGCAACCTGGCCAACAGCGTGTTTGTCTCCCTTTCACGTGTGGTCATCACCCTCTTCACCAGTTCGTTTGCCGGCTTCATTTTTGCCAAGTATCACTTTAAGGGAAAGAACCTGGCTTTTGGCCTGATCCTGGTGCAGATTATGATCCCCTTTCAGGTGGTGATGATCCCCAATTATTTGCTGGTGGTGAAGCTGGGAATGATTGATTCGCTGCTGGCGCTGATTATCCCGGCGATGGTGGATGCCTACGGTATCTTCATGATGAAGCAGTTCATTGAGGCCATGCCCACGGAACTGATGGATGCCGCGCGTATTGATGGATCATCAGAATTTGGCATCTACTGGCGGATCATCCTGCCGCAGCTTGGCCCGCCGCTGGCTTCACTGGGCATTTTCACCTTTATGGGCACCTGGAATGATTATTTGTGGCCTTTGATTGTGCTGACCTCACCGGAAAACCGCACCATCCCGCTGCTGCTGGTCTGGTTCCAAACCCAGCACGTCTCCAACCAGGGGTTGGTTCTGGCGGCATCTATCCTGACCCTGCTGCCGATTTTCCTGGTGTATATTTTCCTGCAGCGTTGGATTGTGGATCAGGCAACGCAGAGTGCATTCAAATAAGCCAGATTGAATGAGGGATTCTCCATTTGCCATCCATAAAAGACCCTGTTATTGAGCCTATCGGAGTGGATGAATGAACAAAGCCATCAGCCTTCTTCTCCTGCTATTAACTGTGACAACCTGTGTGCAGGCCACCTCCGGACCTGAGCCAGAGGTGATCAACCATACCTATCCGGCGATGAGTGAGGAAATATTGAATCCAGAGCGGGGATTCTTCACACCTTACGAACTGCCAGGCCCGGCCGGGTTCAGTCCGGTGCGGATCACCGGTAACACCCTGGTGCATTTGAATATCCGCCTGGATCCCTGGCGGGAGATGGACATTCCCCAGGAAGTGTTGGATGGGTTGGATGTGAATTTTGCGGATATTCGCGAAGCCGGAGTGAAAGCCATTATTCGTGTAGCATACAACGAGGGGCCATATCCTGACTCAGACCCGGACGCTTCAGAAGCGCAGATTCTGCGCCACATTGAACAGCTCAAACCGCTGCTGCAAAAGAATGGGGATGTGATTGCCTGGGCAGAGGCCGGCTTTATTGGCGCCTGGGGTGAATGGCATACCTCAACCAATGGTCTGGATAATATCACAGACAAGCGAGACATTTTGACTGCGCTGCTGGCTGCTCTGCCGGCCAACCGCATGGCACAGGTGCGTTATCCGGCCAATATCATTGAAATGTATCCTGACCCGGCTCAGGCAGCGGCTGCACGGGTGGCGCATCATAATGACTGTTTCCTTTCGAGCGAGACGGACGTTGGTACGTATGAACGGGATGGCGCCAATACCATCGTCCGGGATCAGGCTTATCTGGCTGTGCTGACCCGCACCACGCCGATGAGCGGAGAAAGCTGTTCGCCAAACCCGCCGCGGTCTGAATGCCCGTCGGCCATTCAGGAGATGGAACTGCTGCATTTTTCAGCGATTAACGAAGCCTATCACAAGGGTATTCTGCGAAGCTGGGAAACAGGCGGCTGTATGCAAGAGATCACGCACCGGCTTGGCTACCGCCTGGCTCTGACAAGCGCAGCCTTCAACGAAAAAGTTCGCCCCGGCGGATTGATCCATTTGATGGTATTCATAAAGAACAGCGGATTTGCTGCCCTGATGAACCCACGTCCCTTGTGGGTGGTGTTGAAAGCCGAAAACGGCAATTATCCAGTGAAATTGGAACTGGATCCGCGTGAATGGCAGCCGGGTGATTCGTCTTTCAGCGTGACATTGCGCCTGCCGGAAAAGATGGCCCAGGGGACATACCAGTTGGGGCTTTGGCTGCCGGATGAGGCAGAAAGCCTGAAAGATAATCCTTTATATGCGGTTCGCTTTGCCAATGAGGGAACCTGGGATGAAACAACAGGTTTGAATATCCTGGGGCAGGTGAATGTGGATAATGCCGTCACCGGCAGTTTTGAGGCCGCCAGTAAATTGAAGGTGGTTGACTTAACTCACCAGGGAGCCGTACCGCAAGAGTTTCCAACCCCTGCGTCGATGGAGGCTTCCCCCGAGCCTGCGGTTGATGGGGAGAATGGGAACGAGGTGATGATCTCAGACCTGCAGGCGGAATTGAACGCGAAGGTTTTGACCCTCAAATTCCGGTATGTTGGGGAAAAAGAGTCTTACAATGGCTTTCAGATTTTTCTTGATACGGATCAGAACCCGGGCACGGGCTTTGTCATTGGGGGTATTGGAGCGGAATACTTAATCGAAAATGATGTTTTGAATCTGTATACCGGGAAAGGCTCCGACTGGACCTGGAAGGAAATGGAAGAAGCGGACACCGCCTACGAAAATACAGCAGGCATGGTCAGCTGGCAGATCAATTTGAGCGACATAGGCAAGCCGAAATTCCTTGACCTGGCAGCACAGCTGGTGGACACTGGCTGGAATACGGTAGAATTAACCGGAAAGGTTAAGGTAAAGAGTCAATGACAGAACTTAAGATCCAATTTTTCAAAGAAGATGACATATCAGCCTCGTTAAAAAAACAGATTCATACCGTTAATGATCTGGCATTCAGCACGGCCGGACCGGAGGATCCCAAATTTGACCATATCACCTGGTCGGAAAGCGAATGGGCAGCCTGCGGTTTAATCGAGGATACCCTGGTGACCTTTTTCGCCATGCTCAAACGGCAGGTCACTGCTGGCGGTGTGCCTGTGTGGGTGGCGGGGATTGGCGGTGTGTCCACCCATCCCGATTGGCAGCGCCGCGGCTATGCCAGACAGCTTCTGCGGGCGGCGGTGCCGGTGATGCGCGACACCATTGGGGCTGATTTTGGCCTGCTGCTTTGCGAAGACCATGTTGTGCCTGTTTACGCGAGCTGCGGCTGGCAGGTGGTGGGAAGTTCCTTCCTATTCAGCCAGCCTGAAATGGCAGCTGGTGAGCGCCGGAGGCTGATCACCTGCGTGATGGCGCTGCCCCTGACCGGTGAGGCCTGGCCGGAAGGCGAGATTGATTTTTGCGGTCTGCCCTGGTAATCATCCATTATTAATTGTTTCAAGGAGACAAAAATGACGAAAATAGCTTTTATTGGCGCGGGAAGTCTGGGTTTTACTTCTGAACTGGTACGGGATATCCTGACCTTCCCTTTGCTGCAAGATGCCCAGATCGCCTTGATGGATATTGATCCGGAACGTCTGGATTTCGCCCTCACCGCGGTTACAAAAATCATCACGGAGGGTCATTACCCTGCCAGAGTATCGGCCACCCTGGATCGCGTGGAAGCATTGAAAGATGCGGATGTGGTGCTGACCACCATCCTGTCCGGATCCACCGAAGTGTGGCGGCATGACATTGAAATTCCAAAGAAATTCGGCGTGGATATCAACGTTGGGGATACGCGAGGCCCGAGCGGGATTTTTCGCTTCCTGCGCACGCTGCCCCCGATGCTGGATATTGTGCGGGATATGGAAAAGCACTGCCCGAAGGCAATTTTGTTGAATTACACAAATCCGATGGCCATGCTGTGCGGCGCCCTTCAGCGGTTGACCTTCATTCCGGTCACCGGTCTTTGCCACTCGGTGCAGGGAACGGCGATGATGCTGGCGGAATGGATTGGCGCACCGTACGGTGAGATCACCTATACCTGCGCTGGCATTAACCACATGGCCTGGTATGTGGATTACAAATGGAACGGCGAGGATGCATACCCGTTGATTCATAAAGCCATCACCACCCGGCCAGAGATTTACAACACGGAAATTGTGCGCAATGAAATGTACCTGGCGATGGGCAAATATGTGACGGAATCGAGCGGGCACAATTCTGAATACAATGCCTGGTTCCGCAAGCGTCCTGATCTGATTGAAAAATACTGCACGCATGGAACGGGCTGGAACCCGGGTGAATATGCTTACATTCTGCGAGAGTACCAGCACACTGAAAAAACCTGGAAAGAAGGCGTGCGTGTGCGCCTGGCGGAACCCTTGACCCATGATGACCTGGAACGCGGTCAGGAATATGCGGCCTACATCATCAATGCGTTGATGGGCGGTGAGATGTTCAAGTTCAATGGCAATGTACCCAACACCGGGCTGGTGACCAATTTACCGCAAGGCGCCTGTGTGGAAGTGCCTGTGCTGGTGGACAAAGCGGGTTTCCATCCGATGCATGTTGGTGCTCTGCCTGCTGAATGCGCCCTGCTAACCGGCCTCTCGAGCGGCATTGAAGAATTGGCCATTCAGGGGGCTCTGACCGGCGACCCGAACGCGATTTTCCGCGCCATTGCTCATGATCCGCTGACCTCGGCAGTGCTTTCACTGGCTGAAATCCGCCAGATGACCAACGAATTATTTGCCCAGCATAAAGACTACCTGCCGCAGTTCAAAATTCACAGCGTTTGAGCCGGATGGCGGTTGAATTGGAGAAAAAATTATGAGATCAATCACAATTGGCAAACTGCGCGGTTTGCAGCAATGCACATCTGGCCGGGGAACATTCACATGCCTGGCGTTGGACCACCGTCAGAATTTGCGTAAGGCCAACCCGGCTTACCGTGAGGATGCCGAGCTCAGCCGGTTCAAGCTGGATGTGACAGCTGAATTGGCGCCCTATGGCACAGCTGTATTGCTGGACCCGGAAGTTTCGGCTGCCCAGGCGATTGCATCTGGCGCTCTGCCGGGGAATGCTGCCTTTGTGGTGGCGGTGGAATCAACCGGGTATACCGGCGATGCCACTGCCAGGCGCGGGCAGGTGATTCCCGGGTGGAGTATTGAGAAAGCCAAACGCATGGGCGCCAGCATGGTGAAGCTGCTGGTGTATTACCATCCCGACTCGCCAACCGCCGCCGAGGCGGAAGAATTCACTGCGGGAATTGCCGCCGAGTGCCTTAAGTACGACCTGGGTTTGATGCTGGAACCGCTTTCATATTCATTGAGTGACCAGAAGCTGACCAGTGAGGAAAAACACCATGTGGTGGTGGAAACGGCGCGCCGCCTGACCCCGATTGCCGGGGTGGATGTGCTGAAGGCGGAACTGCCGCTGGATACGGCTGAGAATGATCCTGCCAGATTGGCGGCGGCTTGCGCGGATGTCAGTGAGGCTTCGGTGACGCCGTGGATTCTGCTTTCGGCTGCAGTCTCCTATGAAACTTACCTGACCCAGGTGATTGCCGCCTGCCAGGCTGGGGCCAGCGGCATCGCTGTTGGCAGGGCGGTGTGGCAGGAAGCGGTAATGATGAGCGGGCAGGCGCGCCTGGACTTTTTGCGTCAAACAGCCCGCGAACGGTTGAGCCGGCTGAATGCCCTGTGCACAGCTCTGGCGCGGCCCGCCACCAGCTTTTACAAAGCTGAAGCGCCTTTTGATTGGTACAAGACTTATTAGCAGACCATGACAAAACCTTTTGACCTTCTGGTTGCCGGGGAAATCAACCCCGATTTGATTCTCTCTGGAGATGTGGAACCAGCTTTTGGCCAGGTGGAAAAACTGGTCGACTCGGCGGCGCTGACCATTGGCTCTTCATCGGTCATTTTTGCCTGCGGAGCCGCCCGGCTTGGTTTAAAAGTGGCTTTTGTGGGCAAATGCGGAGATGATGTTTTTGGCCGTTTTATGCTCGAAGAAATGGCCAGGAGCGGGGTGAATACAGGTCAGGTTAAAGTGATCAATGGAGGGACCACAGGGTTGAGCGTGATTCTGAATCGGGGCACGGATCGCGCCATCCTGACCTGTTCCGGCCTGATTGACTCTCTGACAGCTGAAGATGTTTCAGATGTTTTATTGACCCAGGCCCGTCATCTGCATGTGGCTTCCTATTTTTTACAGACAGCCCTGCAGCCTGGTTTGCCAGGCCTGTTTGAGCGGGCTCACCGACATGGCTTGACCACTTCATTGGACACCAATTATGACCCCTCAGAAAAATGGCATGGTTTTGACGCCCTGCTGGCAGTGACCAATGTTTTTCTGCCCAATGAAGCTGAAGCGTGCTCATTGGCCAGAACTGAGGATGTTGAGCAGGCCGCCAGGTGGCTGGCAGACAGGGTTGAAACCCTGGCAGTCAAAATGGGGGCGCGCGGCGCACTGGGTATCAACGCAGGGCGCATGGTCAGCACGCCGTCTATACCTGTGAAAGTGGTGGACACCGTTGGCGCCGGGGACAGCTTTGATGCCGGGTTTATCTATGGCTATCTCAACGGCTGGCCGATGGAGAAAACTCAGCGCCTGGCCGTCATCTGTGGGGCGCTTTCCACCCGCAGCGCGGGGGGAACACAGGCACAGGCCACCCTGGCCGAAGCCGAGGCCTTGATGTAGAGGTTGAGCGGCATGAAATATCTGGATTTTATTGTTTCGGCGCAGAAATTTGGTGAGGCCCGTGGCATCACTTCGGTTTGCTCTGCTCATCCTTTTGTATTGGAAGCAGCTTTTCGCAGCGGGCTGGCTCACCACGCCCCGGTGCTGATTGAAGCCACATGCAACCAGGTCAACCAGTATGGTGGGTATACCGGGATGAAGCCGCAGGACTTTGTCCATTTTGTCCATGCACTGGCAGATGGGGTGGGCTTTCCCCGCCAAAACCTGCTGCTGGGCGGCGATCATCTGGGTCCCCTGGTGTGGGGACATGAACCGGCAGAAGCAGCCATGGATAAGGCCAGGGCAATGGTGAGTGCGTACGCGCGAGCTGGTTTTGGCAAAATTCACCTGGATTGTTCCACCCCCTGCGCGGATGATCGCAGGTTACCTGTGGAAGTGGCTGCCCGCCGGTCTGCCGATCTGGCTGCGGTTGCCGAGGAAGCAATATCTGAAACCGGGCTGCCCAGCCCGCGTTACATCATCGGTACGGAAGTGCCGCCAGCGGGAGGCGCCAGGGCCGGTGAAACAGCTTTGACGGTCACAGCTCCGGAGGATGCGGCGGAAACCATCGCCCTGACCCGACAGGCTTTCAAGAACCGCGGCCTGGAAGCAGCCTGGGATCGGGTGATCGGCCTGGTGGTACAGCCAGGTGTGGAATTTGGGGATGAGTCTGTGCATGAATACAACCGGCCAGCAGCGGCTGGCCTGGTGAATTTCATCGAGGCAACGCCGGGCTTGGTCTTTGAAGCCCATTCCACCGATTACCAGACCCGGGCTGCGCTCAAAGCGATGGTGGAAGATCATTTCGCCATTCTGAAAGTGGGTCCTGGTCTGACTTTTGCTTTTCGTGAAGCTGTGTTTGCGCTGGCAGAAGTGGAAGAAGCCCTGTGCGATAAACCGAGTTATATTCGTGAAAGGTTGGAAACCGCCATGCTGGAACATCCAGCGCAATGGAAGAAACATTACGGCGGTGATGAACAGGCACAGAAACGGGCGCGGCGTTTCAGCTTCAGCGACCGTATTCGATACTACTGGAATACGCCTGAGGCACAGATGGCATTTGAACAACTCATCACCAACCTGGGAGACCGCGCCCTGCCGCTGACCCTGCTCAGTCAATTTTGCCCGGCGCAGTATGAAAAGGTCCGGGCCGGGGCGCTGGCGAACCGCTCGCATGAACTGCTGCTGGACCGAGTGATGGATGTATTGAACGATTATGCATATGCCTGCGGCATTTCAGAAGTCTGACCCAAAATCCCAACACTGCAATCCAAGCCCTGGATAATTTTTTTAAAGCCAGCCTTTCTGGACAGCTGCGGCGATCGCTGCTGCCCGTGAATCCACGCCCAGCTTGTTGTAGATGGAGGCCAGGTGGGCTTTAACGGTGCGCTCGGTGATGCCAAGTCGGAAGGCAATCTCCTTGCTGCGTTCTCCTTTGGCCACTGCCGCCAACACTTCGCGCTCCCTTTCGGTCAACAGTGCTGGCTCGTTGTTTGTAACCGGGGCATGAGGGGTGGACTCGACCCGGTTAAGCAGACGGCTGAGAATATCTGGTGAAAGCAAAGTTTCACTGCGGGCGGCTGCGCGAATGGCATTGAATAGCGCTTCCCGACTGGTGTCTTTGAGCAGATAGCTCTTCGCACCGGCGCGAAGCCCGCGCAGCATTAACTCATCTTCATTAAAAGCAGTCAGGATAACCACGGAAATATCTGGCTGTTCAACATGCAGGCGTTCAATGGCGGTGAGGCCATCCATGCCGGGCATGCGCAGATCCATGAGCACGACCTGAGGATGGAGCTCTGCACACAGGCGCAGGGCTTCTGCGCCGTCAGAGGCTTCGCCTACCAGCTCAAATTCCTCTTCTGTTTCCAGGATCAGGCGGATGCCCTGTCGAATGATGAGGTGATCGTCGGCAATTAAAAGGCGAATGGTCATGACATGGGTATCCTTACTTTGATGGTCGTGCCAACGCCAGGCTGACTGTCCACAGAGAAGCTGCCCTGAGCCAGGCGGGCGCGCTCAGACATGCCAATTAATCCATAATGTCCAGAAGGAACCGAGGCCGGATCGAAACCTTTCCCGTCATCTTTGATTTCCAGCAGCAATTCTTGAGCGGCAGTCTGGATATTGATCTGAACACAGGTTGCCTGAGCGTGGTGGGCGATGTTGGCCAGGCCTTCGGCAACGATGCGCAGCAGGGAATCAGCCATGCGGGGCTGACAATCATGCGGCAGAGACATATCAAGGGTGCAGGATAGTCCGGTCGCGCGGCTGAAGCGATCTACTTCACGGCGGATGGCTTCCTGGCAGCTGAGCGTATCATTTTCCCGCAGATCGTCAATGGCACGCCGGGCATTGGCCAGAGTGGCACGCGCGTTTTCCATGGTTTGCTGGACGATTTTGCGGGCTTTTTCGGTATGCCCACTGGACAGGTGAGCGTCAGCCGCTTCCAATTGAAGGATCAGGCCGGCCAGGCCCTGCGAGAGGGTATCATGCAGCTCACGGGCCATGCGCTGGCGTTCATTGGAAATGGTCAGGTCTTCCACTTCCGCCGCATACTCGCTCAGCTTGCGGTTGGCGTTTTCAAGGTCTGTCAGCAGCATTTGAGCACGTTCATTTGCATTGGTCTGGCGGGTATACATGATCACGTAAATGACCACAAAAATTAGGATTGGGATGACAGCCAGGAACCACCAGAAGATCTGCCGAACGCCGAAAATATAAAGGTAGCACCCCAGTGAGAGCATGAGAAAATAACCGCAAACGATAAAACCACGCCGGGTCATCCCGTAAACTCCAATAGCCTCGCCGATGAGAGCCATGGAAAGCCCCAGGGTCACACCTATTTCTCCAGCGATGAGCATCAGGATGGTGACGATGATCCCCTGACCCAGCATATATAAAAGGCTGGCGCGGGAGTTATTGAAGTACCGGCGGAACAGCCAATGCAAAATGATATGGACGGCCATCAGCCCGGTAAAAGAGATCAGCATGGGAGGCTGCCGCATGGATGGTTTGGCGACGATGACAACCACTGTCATGATGATCAGCACGGCAGTCATGAACCAGAAAAAAACACGGGTTTCGCGTTCTACATTTGGAAAGGTGGGAGAATTGTTCATATTCCTATTGTAAGCGTACTTTAAATTTTCTGCCACCGACCAAACGTACACTGTCCTTTTGGACAGGTATGAAACTATCCGATTGTGCAATGGCAGAACTTTCGGTTCGTGTTAAACTTTTGCGTAGAATTCATTTGGTTTATTTCAACAGGAGTTACTCATGCAATCTGCCCTTCATGTTCAAAATCTTCACAAAACCTACCGCAACGGCAAAACTTTGAAAGCCGTAGACGGTGTGAGCTTCGATATCCAACCCGGCGAAATTTTTAGCCTGCTGGGCCCGAATGGGGCCGGTAAAACCACGACCATTTCCATGCTTTCAGCCTTACTGCAGCCAGATGCGGACGCAAAAACGGATATTGCCATCATGGGATATTCACTGCGGAGCGAAGCTCGGGCAGCCAAAGCCCTGCTGGGCGTGGTTCCTCAGGAAATTGCCCTTTATGAGGACCTTTCAGCCCGCGAAAACCTGGATTTTTGGGGAAAGATGTATGGCCTGACAGGCGTTGAATTGAGGAAACGGGTGGATGAGGTGCTGGATTTAATCGGCCTCACCGAACGCGCCAAAGACCGGGTGGGAAAATATTCCGGCGGCATGAAGCGGCGCGTCAATATTGGCGTGGCTCTGCTGCACCGGCCCAAGGTCATTTACATGGATGAACCCACCGTTGGCATTGACCCGCAGAGCCGCCGCAGTATTCTGGACGGAGTGGTGGCGTTGAAGAAACAGGGCATGACTGTGCTCTACACCACACATTACATGGAAGAAGCTGAGGAATTATCGGATCGCATTGGCATCATGGACCACGGCAAGATGATCGCCACCGGCACGCATGGAGAACTGATCCAGATGGTGGGGCAGAAATCGCGCATTACCATGACCGTCAACACCGAAGGTGAAAAAATCATCGATGGCTGGCGGACGGCGGTGGGCGTGTCGAGCATCACAGCGGATGATGGCAAGCTGACCTTGCTGGTGGATGACTCAAACCAGGTGTTGCCGCGTCTCTTTGAAATCGCGGCTCAGCGCAAGATCCGCATCACCTCAGTCGATATTCAAGAGCCCAACCTTGAATCCGTCTTTTTACACCTGACAGGCCGCGCCCTGCGCGACGCCTGATTGGAGATGCCATGAAACCGATTGTTATTGCCCTAAAAGATCTGACCCGTTCCTTTCGCAGCGTGTTTGCCCTGGTGTTCATGTTTGGTATTCCGCTGATGGTGACGGGTATGTTTTACCTGATGTTTGGCAATATGGCCAACACAGAAACCGGATTTGACCTGCCGCGCACCCGAGTGGTGATTGCCAACCTTGACGAGGGAAATGCTCAGGCCGGCGAATTGGGAAAGATGGTCGTTGAAACGCTGCAAGGGAAAGACTTTTCAAGCCTGATGGACGTTTCCACGGTCAGTGATGCTGGCGAGGCACGGAAGATGGTCGATTCGCAGCAGGCTGGCGTGGCCATTATTATCCCGGCAGATTTTTCAAATTCTTTTACCGACTCGAATGCTGTGGCTGAGATAGAGGTCTATAAAGACCCGACCCTGACCATTGGCCCGGGCATTGTCCAATCTGTGCTGAATGCTTTTACGGATAATTTTGCCGGGGTCAAGATTACGGTAGCCCAGGCGCTCAAACAGGCTGAGGCCGGTCAGATAGAATATGCCCAGATCAACCAGATCCTGGGTCAGTATATGGCCAACATTGAAACCAATGCTGATCCGCGCCAACTGCTCGATTTACGCGCGCCGGCAGCCGCAGCGCCGGCAAAGAGCCTCTTGCTGACCATCGTCAGCCCGATCATGGCAGGCATGATGATCTTCTATGCCTATTTCACTGGCGTCAACACGGCCAACAGCATTCTTTTAGAAAGTGAAGAAGGCACCTTACAGCGTCTTTTCACCACACCAACAGCCAAGACTGAGATCCTGGGCGGCAAGATCATCGCCGTTGGATTGACTGTGCTGGTACAGGTGGTAACCCTGATCATAGCATCCCGCCTGATTTTCAATATTGATTGGGGTGCGCTTCCCAGTGTGATCCTGGCAGCCACCGCCATTATCATTTCGGCCTCGGCATTTGGGGTGTTCGTTTGCTCGCTGCTCAAAAGCACCAAACAGGGCGGCATCGTCTTCGGCGGTGTGCTCACTGTGACAGGGATGGTCGGGATGATGGATATTTTCACCGGCAACCCCAACAGCACCCAGTTTGGCATCGTTCCTCTGTTCACACCCCAGGGTTGGGCTTCACGAAGTATGCTGCTTTCCATGCAGGGCGCTTCCTTTGAACAGATTTTGCCCTACACACTCTTTCTGGTTGTCTTCAGTGTGGCCGTCTTTTTCATCGGTGTGTGGCGTTTCCAAAAGCGGTTTGCATAACCCGCAGGAATATTGAGGAGTTTATTATTATGTCCATCATACATATCGCAAGCAAAGATTTGATGCAGATGATCCGGGATCGCAAGACCTTTATGTTCTTGCTGCTGATGCCGATTGCCTTTACCTTTTTGTTCGGCCTGGCTTTCAACGGTTCAGGGCAGCAAAACACGGACCCGCGAGTACCGGTGGCGCTGGTCAATCAGGATGGCGGTTCGGTTCTGAGTAAGGAAGTGGAGACCATCTTGGCCCCGAGCGCGGTGATCCGCCTGGAGACTCGCGAGAAAGCGGACAGCCTGGAGAAGGATGTGGCGGAGAAGAAGCTGGCAGCGGCAGTGATCATTCCTGAGGGTTTTGATGCCGCCCTGCGCAGCGGATCGCCAATGAAGCTGGTGGTGATTGCTGATACCGGCACCACGGCCGGCACCACAGCCCAGACTGAAATTGGTAAGGCAGCCGGCCGCCTGAACAGCTCAGTGCAAACGGCACTTGCTCTGGCGCCGGAAGGCGAGGCTGATTTCGATGCCGCCCTCAATTCTGCCCTGGCGGCATGGCAGAACCCTCCGGTGCGCCTGAAGGTCACCCAGACAGAATTGACTCCTGAGGAGAGCAAAACAGAAGCGGTGAGCTCATCCGGCTTCTCTCACAGCTCCCCCGGCATGATCTTGCAATTCGCCATTGCCGGCCTGCTGACCTGCGCCCAGGTGATTGTTTCAGAACGCAAGAGCCGCTGCCTGCAGCGCCTGATCACTACCTCCGCCAGCCGCACGCAAATTCTGCTCGGGCATTACCTGGCCATCTTCGCGCTGATCTTCATGCAGTTCGTCATCCTGATCCTCTTTGGTCAGTTTGCCCTTGGCCTGCCCTATTTGAGCCAGCCTCTGGCCACACTGGTGATCAGCCTGGCCTCGGCGCTGTGCATTGCCGCCCTGGGCCTGTTGATTGGCGCATTGGCCAAAGGGGAAGAACAGGCAATCAGTTTTTCACTCATTTGCATGTTCCTGCTCGCGGGTTTGGGTGGGGCGTGGGTGCCGCTGGAAGTGACGGGTGAAACCTTCGCAGCCATTGGTCATCTTTCTCCGCTGGCCTGGGCCATGTACGGTTTCAAGAATGTGCTTGTGCGCGGCCTGGACGTGAGTGCGGCCTGGCTGCCCGCAGCTGCTTTGCTGGGGTACGCGGCGATCTTCTTCTTGCTGGCCAACTGGCGCTTCAAATACGAATAAAACACTGAGAAAACAGGAAGGGCTGTCGAAAGACAGCCCTTTTGATTATTGCCGGGGAAAAATTAAAATGATGTTATCATAATGGCATATCCACCTATGAGAGGTAAAGTCATGCAGAATCATTCTGGATACCCCACGTTACGCAGCCTGCGCCGGACCGTTTTTCTCATTTCCATGCCATTTTTCGTGCTGGGGCTTATTTTGCCAGTGTATGGTAAGGAGATCGGGGCCAGCGTGGTGGAAATTGGCCTATTTTTCACCGCCTTTTCCATTGTGACCGTTCTTCTGCGGCCTCTGGTGGGTTGGGGATTGGATCATTTTGGCCGGCGGGGTTTCTTCCTAACCGGGGTTGCCGGGTATGCAATAACCATGGTCAGTTATGCCTTCATCAATCAGGTGTGGGGGGTGATTTTGGCGCGGGTCTGTCAGGGGGTGGCTTCATCATTTTTATGGCTTTCAGCCAGCGCCATTACGGCAGACTGCGCGGGCGAGGATGAACGTGGAAAAGCTTTTGGTCACATCACCCAGGCTGGCAGTCAGGGGGGGATTGTGGGGACGTTTATCGGGTTGACCATCCTTCTTTCAGATTACACATTGGATTTTCAAGGGCTGCATCTCAATAGCTGGATGCTGCTATTTTTGATTTACGGCCTGGTGAATTGTTTCGCCCTCTTGATGGCTGCACGCCAGCTGCCAGAAACACGTCCGGTCAGTCATGGAGAAAGAATTGAGCCCATTCACTGGTCTCGCGCATGGATTCTTTTGCTGCTGGTCACGCTGGTGACCGGGGCGTCAGCGGCAATGCTAGCGCCAATTCTGATCATCTTTCTTCAGGATAAACTGAGCATAGGCATTGAAACCCTGGCCTGGGCTTTTCTGCCAACTGGATTGGTTTCGGCACTTCTGCCAGCCTACCTGGGCAGATTGGCTGACCGCTTCGGCCGGAAACCGATGATGGTTTTGGGACTGATCGCTGCCGCGGCAACTTCATTTATTGTTCCTGGCCTGGGAAATATTTTCGGACTGACTGTGGTATGGGCTTTTCAGGCTCTCTGTTATGCCGCCGGAGATCCGGCCGAACAGGCGCTGGTGGCAGATTTGACCGGCGTTCAGCAGCGTGGGCGCGCTTACGGGTTGTATGTGATGTGTGCAGATTTGGGGGCGGCCATTGGCCCGTTGGGCGGAGCCTGGCTTTACCAGACAATCAATCCGCAGGCGCCTTTTATTGCCAATGGAATTATTCTTGCTGGGTGCGCGGCCGTGTTATGGATTTTCTTAAAAATGCCAGACATGAAATCAGCAGTAGAGGTGGAAGAGGATCAACCCGCTTGAGGCAATCTGGGGTAGGCGCTTTCGCGGTATTCCCTGGGGGTGAGACCGGACCACTTTTTGAAGGCCTTGCGAAAAGCGCTGGGTTCCGAAAAACCGAGCAGATAGGTGATCTGTTCGACGGAGTAGTTTTCCCGCAGATATTTCTTTGCAAGACGTTCGCGGAGATCCCGAACCAGATTGCTGAAAACCACACCTTCAGCTTCCAGGCGGTTTTGCAGGGTGCGCACACTGACGCACATTTCTTTGGCCACTTTTTCGATGGAAAGGGACTCGTCATCCATGCGGGAGAGGATGATTTTTACGGCTGCTTGAGTGGTACCTTCTTTGCGATCCAGGTCAGCAAGAATGTCCTGCGCATATTTCTCGAAATAGGCTAACAGAGCGGGGTTGGCCATGAGGATGGGGACATTGACAATTTTCGGATCAACAGTGACGGAATTTTCGTTGCGCTCAAAAAATACCGGACAGCCGAAGATGCGGTCGTACTCCGCACGAGACTCCGGTTCGGGGTATATGAAGGTCACTTCGAGCGGGCTCAGATTCACCCCGGTAAGGGAGCGCATCATGCGCATTGTGCTTGAGAAGGTGGACTCAAAACAGTGACGGGTCATTTTGGGGGCATGGGGTGGGGTGGAAAAAACAATTTTCACCTTGTTGCCCCATTGGAGGTGCGGGTGGGCTTCAATCAGATTGCCGATGATGCGCGAATAGCGGCTGGATTTCTCGAAAGCTTCACCAAGGGTTTTGCAATTCATCATCAGGTAGCCCAGGATGGACCAGCTTCCAGCTTCAGCAAATTCACCCATATGCAGACCCAGATAGGGGTCTTGAATCAGTTCTGCCGCCTGATCCTGGATGAGCAAATAGGTTTCAATGGGCAGGCGGCCATCCGGTGAGTGGACAACCTCAGGGTCCACACCAATGGACAGCAGGAAGGCGCCAGTATCCACCTTCAGGGAGGAAAGGTAGAGCATGAGCTGATTTAAGACCGTGGTGGAAACAGTGATAGGGGCAGGATCTGTTTCTTTTTCCAATTCCGTTTATTCCATTCTGTAAGGCGGTCGTGTCTTCTGCCGGGGATGGCACTCTTAGCTGCCAGATTTCAAGCGCAGATATCTCACAGGCCAATCATACCTTAATTGCGTGAAAAAACACAATATTTGCAGGAAAAGACATAGGTAAATCGGAGGGATTAGACTATGATTAGGAGTATCAAAGGTTTGGTTGATGAAGGAGTCAGTATGTCAGCAGAATTGCAATCTTTTCTTGCCCCTGGAGCCATCTTCCTATTGACAGTGGCTTCAGGAGTCTGGTTAAGCCACTCCGGTAAGCCCTACCAGACTGGAATTTTCACAGTGCACAAATTAATCGCCCTGGCATCCGTGGTATGGATGGTGGTTCAACTGGCGCGAATTGTCAAGTGGCCGGAAATTCAGGTTTTGCCGGTCATTTTGCTCGTATTGGCTGGTCTGAGCGCCCTGGCTCTGTTTTTCAGCGGCGCCATGATGAGCGTTGGAAAGCTGCCTCAGGAGATCATGCTGTTGGTTCACCAGATTGCCCCGGCTGTCCTTTTCATTAGTGTTGCCACAGCGATCGTTTTACTTTTGAAGCTTTAAAACCAGAGAAAGGCTTGAATCTCACATGTCTCAAAAAATTCTCATTACCTATGCCAGCCAGACAGGATCCACCGCGGGTGTGGCTGAGGCGATCGGAAAAACACTCATGGAAAAGGCCATGACAGTGGAAGTTTTGCCGATGAAAGAAGTTAAGGATTTGGGTGCTTACCGGGCGGTGGTGGCGGGCAGCGCCATCCATGCCAAGGAATGGCTGCCGGAAGCCAAAGCTTTCATTCAGTCCCACCAATCGGAACTAAGCCGTAAACCCTTTGCGGCCTTCTCGGTTTGCATCACTCTGGCCATGCGCAATGGGGAAAAATACCGCCCATTTATTGCCGAATCGCTGGCGCCGGTTCGTATGCTGCGGCCGGTGAGCGAGGGGCTTTTTGCCGGGATGCTGGATATCAGCAAGATGCCATCCCTGGGAGACCGGATAAAATTTAAACTCAGCGTCCTGTTCGGCGTCTGGTCAGAGGGCGACCATCGAGACTGGAATGCCATTCGTGCCTGGGCTGACCACCTGAGTGATTTATTGAAATAGAGGAAAAGAAGAAAAATGGAGCAACAAAAAACAATTTCAGATTGGCCGTTGCGGCGCGGCATGGGAATTTTCAACCTGATATCTGGCATCATTGTGGTTTTACTGACGGCAGCGTCACTGGCTGGGTTGATCAACCCATCTGCCATATACCCAACCGAAGTCTTGAAAAAGGGTTTCATCTCAAATGACGTGGTCAACCTGGGCATTGGGCTGCCCATTTTGCTGGGTTCCATGCTTTTGGCGAACCGTAAAAAATGGATTGGCCTGCTATTTTGGCCTGGCGCGCTTTTCTTTGTCAGTTACACCTACCTGATCTATTCCCTGGCCATGCCGGTCAGCCTGATGCTGCTGGTTTACCTTACTCTTGCAGTGATGAGCGGTTATGCCGCCATTGCCCTGGCAGTCAGCCTGGAGGCAGAAGCGATTGCCAAGCGGTTGAAGGGTGCTGTGCCGGAACGCCTGGCCGGGGGAATCCTGGCTGGATTGAGCGCATTATTTATGCTGCGGGTGGTTGGCGTGATTTTTTCAGCCACACAGGGAACAGCCCTGCTGCCGACTGAACTGGGGCAAAATGTTGCTGATTTCATTTTCATGCCGGCCTGGATTCTGGGCGGTGTGGCACTCTGGCGGCACCAGCCAAAGGGATATGCCGTTGGCCTGGGGCTGCTTTTTCAGGGTTCCATGCTGTTCATTGGCTTGATCATGTTTTATCTCCTGCAGCCCATTTTGACGACTGCGCCGTTTGCGGGTGGAGATGTGCTGGTGGTTGCCGTGATGGGCTGTATCTTTTTTGTGCCAACTGGTCTTTTTATCGGCGGTGTGCTCAAAAAAAGTTGAGATCTTCTGATCACCGACCGCTCAACCCGCATCCGGGTTGAGCGGTTTTTGGTTTACGGTCTGGTCGATCTCATCCTAAGGGCGGATTTTTGATGTTTATTTTCCACCCACAGATTGATGGACAATCATCCTGCAGGCGGAAGTGAAAAACGATGGCGAGGGCTATACTGGGGGCGTCGAAAGGAGTGATATTGCCATGATGATCTTAATTATTCTTGTTTCCCTGGTTTTTGCGGCCATGAGCCTGGCCCCGCTGTTTGTATCAGATATTGACACCCATGCTGCATCCATTATTTTACCGGAGTAACCATGCTGCCTGCACTGATTCGCATTGAAGCTCGAAAACTGGTCAAACACCCCTTCCTATGGCTGGGTCTGTTGGGGCTGGTGCTGTTCTTTACCGCATATTTCGCCATCCGCTATGCCCTGATCGCTTCATCCGTTAAAGAAGGGTTGGTTAACACACGTGGTCTGGAACTGGATCTGCAAATTGGCCTGGCATTGTTCAGTTTTGTCAGCATCCTGTTCCATGCGGCTGCGGCGTCACTGATTTGCGGAGCTGACTCTTTGGACCGAAGTATACAGATGTGGCTGTTACGCGGCGTGCCGCGGCCGCTGCTGCTGCTGGCACGGATGATTATGGTTCTGGGGTTGGGTCTGCTGCTTTCAACAGCTGCACTTGTGAGCATCCTGGGACTGGCAAGCGGTGCGAGAATGATTTTTCTGGGCAGTGTTTCGCTGGAACAGGTGAATTTCGCGGAAATTTTACCGGCCATTTTCCGGATATTCTGGGCAGCCGCACCTTACCTGGCGCTGACGGTTTTACTGGCAGTGGCAGGGCGCTCCCCTCTGGTGGCGGCCGGCGGCACCCTTCTTTTCCGCATGGTGTTTGAAAACCTGCTGGCAGGAGCGGCCTACCGTTTTCCCGGGTTGGCACGCTTCTTACCGATGCAAATGGCTGCGGTATTGGAGTTCAACACCTGCACGATCGACCGCGCATTCAAACCTTTAACCCTTCAGGGAGAATTTCTGACGGAACCCCAGGCTATTTTGATGATCGGCCTGTTGGTGACGCTGATGGGCGGGCTATCCATGCTGATTTTTTCCCGGCAGGACCGCGGAGGATAACGATGAAACGTTTGGTGATATGGATGATGCTTTTTCTGACAGCCTGCAGTCAGGTAACGCCGACCCCGGCTGCCGTCCAAGTCAATGGCAGAGCAGAGGCCTCCAGGCCTAATCAGGCTGGATTGGGCGACCCATTTTACCCGCTGCTGGGCAATGGTGGTTATGATGTCCGTCATTATGATTTGATCCTTTCAGTAGATCCGGAAGTGAACGCGGTAACCGGCACAACAACCATTATGGCTGTGGCTTCGGACACTTTAAGTGAATTTGACCTTGATTTTTCTGGTTTGGAAATTGATGGGGTCATGGTGAACGGAGAGGTGGCGGAATTTTCACGACGGCAAATGGAACTGGTGGTGCGGCCGGGACAACCCGTGGCTGCTGGGACTGATTTCATCACTGTGGTGACTTACCACGGGTATCCGCAGGCTATTGGTGATGATGCCATTCATAGATTATCCGGTTGGCAGAAAATGCCAGGTGGAATCTTCGTGGCCAGTGAACCCTCTGGGGCGATGACCTGGTTCCCTTGCAACAATCACTGGAGTGACAAAGCCTCTTTCAGTTTTTATGTCACCGTACCGGACGGGTATCAGGTGGTGGCTAACGGTCGGCCGATCTCAACCAGCACGGCAGGCGGACTGAGCACGCAGATCTGGGATGAGCCGAACCCCATGTCTACCTACCTGGCGATGCTGGTGATCGGAAGATATGAGCAAAGCGCCCAGGAAGCAGCCAGCGGCGTAAAAATGTTGAATTATTTTCCAGTAGGCACGTCTGCCCAAGTCAGAGATGACTTCGACCAGACACCGGAGATGCTGGATTTTTTCGCCAACCTGATTGGCCCTTATCCATTCGATACTTATGGAACAGTACTGGTGAACCAGCCGTTGGGTTTTGCAATGGAAACACAAACCCGCTCTCTTTTCGGTAGTGAAGGCGGCAGCGAGGAAACTGTGGCGCATGAACTGGCTCACCAGTGGTTCGGGAACAGCCTGACCCCAGCAACCTGGCGCGATGTATGGCTGAAAGAAGGATTTGCCACTTATCTTTCCTATCTCTGGATTGGAGAGTCGCAGGGCAGGGAGGCTTTTGAAAAGGAAATCCAGGCTGTTTATGATAAAGCAGTGATGACCCAGTATGGGGTTTTCTTTGAGCCGATCGGCACATTGCGGCCAGAAACAGCCCCTGAGTTGTACGGCGCGGCAACATATTACCGGGGAGCGATGACTCTGCATGCTCTGCGTTTGAAAGTGGGTGATGAGGTTTTTAACAAAATCCTGCGCGAATTCTACGCCAGGTTTGCCGGAAAAACAGCCACCACCTTTGATTTCGTTGAGACTGCCCAGGCAGTGAGCGGTCTGGTTTTGAAGGATTTCTTTACACTGTGGCTGGATACTTTATGGATGCCAGCCAAACCAGGACTTTCACAGTAGATACCATATAAATTAATAAGGAGAAATTCCATGAATAATCAAATTGTACTGGAAACAAAAAACCTGATCAAAGCATTTGGACACCGCAAGGTGGTCGATTCCATCAACATCACTGCCTATGAAGGCGAAGTCTTTGGCTTTCTGGGGCCCAATGGTGCAGGTAAAACCACCACTCTGGGCATGGCATTGGGGCTGGTCCATCCTTCTGCTGGAGAAATATGGGTTTTGGGAGAAAAGGTGACACCGAATCAGGTGCATGCACTCAAGCAGGTTGGCGCCCTGCTGGGTGCGCCGGCCTTTGTCCCTTATCTTTCAGCCTGGGATAACCTTGACCTGGTGGCTCGGCTTTCACCCGGAGTGGACAGGAAGCGGATTGCGGAAGTATTGGAACTGGTGGGTCTGAAGGATGCCGCGCGCCAGAAAACCAGTAAATTTTCCACCGGCATGAAACAGCGGGTGGGATTGGCGATAGCCCTGCTTAACCATCCGCGCCTGGTGATTTTGGATGAACCGACCAATGGGCTGGATCCGGCTGGTATGCGCGAAATGCGCCAGTTGATCCGCTCGCTGGCAGGGGAGGGCGTATCCGTGCTGCTGTCAAGCCACCTGTTGAATGAAGTGCAGCAGGTTTGCGACCGGATTGCAGTCTTAAATAAAGGCCAGATCGCGGCGCAGGGACGGGTGGATGACCTTCTGAAAACGCAGAAGGCGACGGTCCGCCTAAAAATTGATAATGCCGGCGCAGCCATGCAGGCCTTGCATTCCCTGCCGGGTGTGGAAGAAGTGCAGCAGATCAGCGGAGATAGCCTCCTGATCAAGGGCGTTGGAAGTCAGGCGGTAATGAACCACCTGGTGGGTCAGCATATGGTTCCCGAAGAGATCAGCACGGAAAAAAGCGACCTGGAAGCTCTTTTTATGAATGTGACGGCAGAATAGGATTTTTTTGGAGGTCATGATGTTTCTTAAATTAGTCTCAATTGAATGGACCCGGATGTCCCGCCGGGCGATGACATGGATATCTCTGGCTGTGTGCGCTTTTTATTCAGGCTTGGTGATCTGGGATTATTATCTCAATAACAAACGAATTGAATTGATGGACGGTACTGCCGCTGCACCTGGTCTTTCTTTTGATCTGGCTACTGCGCTGGACCAGATGCTGCTGCTGATTCCACTCCTGATTTTGCTGACCAGCCTGCTGATGGGAAGCGACTACGCTAACCGTACCAATCAGCACTGGCTGATGCGCGCACCGCGCTTTATGAGTCTGCTGGCGAGGTTTACGACTCTGGCTTTGTTCACCCTGCTCGCTGAACTTGTGGTGATGATCTCAGGTGGGCTGACAGGATTCTGGTGCAAGGTCATGGTGCTGCGCATTCCAGACGTCATCAATGTGAACTGGTTTCAGATGCTGGCCGCGCCTTTTTACATGACGCTGGTGAATTTGCCCTATATTGCCATGCTCATTGTGATCGCAGTGGTGGTGCGCTCAACCTTTTTCAGCATTGTGTTGGGACTGGGGTATAATTTCTTCCTGGAATATTTACTGACAGCGATATTTCACGGCGCGGGCTGGACGAAATGGCTGATCACGAATGTTTATTTCAGTGTATCATTCTTATTGAATGGTATCGGTGACCGATCAGTTGCCACTCCTGGTCATATTTTGACCCCCGGACCAGCATTAATCACATCCGCAGTTTATACGATGGTGTTTTTAGCCCTTGCCGTGTGGATTTATCGCCGCCAGGATGTTGGCGGGTAAGGTGAAACTTCTATGAAATCCATCTTGGCCTTTTTTCAACGGCTCCAATGGAAATTGACCCTGTCCTATGCGGTGGTGACTGCCGGCACCGTAATCGTCCTTTCGACTCTATTGATGGTCATTTCATTGATGACTGACAACCAGGTCAATTCCCGTAAATATAACAGTTTTTACTGGTCAAAAACCGCCTTTCAGGACAACATCCCTTACCTTGTGGAAGACAGGTCTGCTTTACAGAGCTGGTTGGAGCGGGTGCAATCAAAGGGCTTTGCCTGGACAGATTTTCAATCATATGTGGAGGCGGAGTCACTGGGATTCGCCAATACTCTGGTGACTGGCGACCAGCCCATCTATGTGCTGGATGCTGATCTGAACCTGCTGGCTGCTGCGCCAATGGAAGACGAGCGCGCCCTTGGCCAGCCTTTTTCGGCCCGCAGGATGGAGGGAATAAGCTATGAATCCATCCTTGCCGCTGCCCAGGAAGGTGATAAAAATTATTATGCTCAAAGTTTCACCCAGCCTGACGGCAGTTACATAGCCGCTTTGCCATTGCGAAAAACGGATGAAGATCCCATTGCGGCTATTGTGATTTACACCCTGAAGCCGACTGCTTTTGCAGTGCCATCGAACCTGGCCATATACACCACTTTCTTTATCATCATTTCACTTGTGATGCTGATGGTGGCCCTGCCGGTGGGAGCCGTGTTTGGCTGGATTGCATCCTTTGGACTTCGCGGCCGTTTACAGAAACTTTCGATGGCGGCGAAAGCCTGGAGTAAAGGGGATTTCTCTATGACGGCGCGGGACCGTTCAGCGGATGAAATTGGAGAATTGACACGCGATTTGAACAGCATGTCAGAGCAGTTGCAGACTTTGATTCATACGCGAGATGAACTGGCAAGGATTGAGGAGCGCAACCGTCTGGCGCGAGATCTGCATGATACAGTCAAACAGCAAACCTACGCCGCCCGCATGCAGCTTTCAGCGGCAAAGAACCTGCTTCAATCAGACCCGGCGGCGGCTGCGGAGCACATTGAGGCAGCTCTGCAGCTTAATCGCGAGACCCAACAAGAGTTGAAACTGATTATTGATGAACTGAGGCCGGCTGCTTTGGCGGGTAAAGGATTGGCTCAGGCTGTGGCGGAATATACTGCACGCTGGCATGAACACACGGGCATCAAGGTGGAAATCACCGTCAGCGGTGATCGAACTCTGCCGTTGAATGTTGAGCAGGTCCTATACCGGGTGCTACAGGAATCGTTATCAAATATTGCCCGCCATGCCGAAGCTGACCAGGTGAAATTGACGCTAACCATGTTCGCACAGCAGGTGACTCTGGTGATATCGGATAACGGGCGGGGTTTTGACCCGGCATTGGTTCCGCCGCATTCCATGGGCCTGGTTGGGATGCAGCAGCGACTGGCTGAAGTTGGCGGAATGCTGAAAATTGAATCTGTGATCTCGGTTGGTACACGGATATCCGCCAATATCCCTTTGCAGGCGCAGCCTTGAGTCCGCAGGTGTCGGTAGAGAGGTGAAAATGACCATCAGAGTGTGTCTTGTGGATGACCATAAAATTGTCAGGCAGGGAGTGCGTGCATACCTCTGCACCCTGGCAGATATCCAGGTGGTGGCTGAGGCAGAGTCGGGTCTTGGCGCAGTTGAGGCGGTGGAGAAGCAATCGGTGGATGTGGTGCTGATGGACCTTGAAATGCCCGGTGAAATGGACGGCATATCAGCCACGCGCGAAATCCGCAGGAAAAGGCCGGAGACCCAGGTGATTGTTGTGACCTCACACCACCAGGATGAATATATCTTCCCGGCAGTGAGGGCAGGCGCCATTTCTTATTTACTGAAAGATATTGAACCAGAAGAGCTGGTGGATGCCATCCGTAAGGCGGCACGCGGCGAAGCTGTGCTCGATTCGCGGGTGGCATCGCGGATTATTAAGGAACTTCAAGGAATTCGTAAGGAAGAGGTCAACCCTTTTACGGAACTCTCGGCTCGCGAATTTGATGTTCTGCGCCTGATCGCGGCAGGAAAATCCAATAATGAGATTGCCGAGTCTTTGGTGATTGGAGAAAGCACAGTCAAGACACATATCGGCAATATCCTGAAGAAACTGCACCTGGAGGACCGTACTCAGGCAGCGGTGTATGCCTGGAAAGAGGGCATAGTTCATAGAAAAGAGCAGTGAGAATTCGTATCATTATCATTAAAAAGGCCCTGGCATTACACCAGAGCCTTTTTGATGACAGATGAAAAAAATTACTGGAAGGTAACGTCCGCCGGCATGCCGGGTTTAAGGGATTGATCCGGGTTGGGGGCGCTGATCTTCACAGCATAGACGGTGGTTTTGCGGCCTTCAACGGTCTGAACATTGCGCGGGGTGAATTCAGCTTCATTGGCGATGGCCAGCACGCTGCCCTCAAAGGTTTTACCCTGGAATGAGTCAACTGAAATAGCCACAGTCTGGCCAATTTTCACCCGGCCATATTCCGATTCGGGGATATAAACCACCAGTTCCACCTCATCGAGCTGTCCAATGGTCATGACAATGCCGCCCGGTGCAGCAATTTCGCCCAATTCAAGACTGCGGGTGAGGATAACGCCAGCAACAGGGGCACGGACAGCTGTCTTTTCCAACTGAATGTTGAGCATGTCCAGAGCCGCTTTGGCCTGGGCCAGATTGGCTTCTGCCGTAGCCACGGCTGAGTCAGCCTGGGTGACAGCACTGCGTGCAGCTTCGACCTGCAGAGATTGCTCACCCGATTGCAGCGCGGTGAACTGGTCGCGGGCGGTATCCAGGCGGGTTTGAGCCAGGGCGACATGTGCGCGGGCTTCAAGAATATCCTCAGCGGCAGTCGTGGTTAACATGCGGCGGTATTCCAACTGCACCGTTTCGAGTTCCTTTAATGCTTCGTCATGCAGGTCGGTGGCTGCATCCACCAGGGTTTTGCTATCTTTGGCTGTCTTAGCCTGATCAAGAATTTGCTTGGCAACCGCATAAGCTGCCTGGGCATTGGCAAGCCGCTGTTCCGTGTCCAGAAAATCGGCGGCGCTGCTTTTGCTGAGCGCTTTATTGAGGTTCTCTTTTTGCTCAGCAAGGTTGGTTTCTGCGGATTTCACTTCTTCTTCGGCTGCCCTCGTTAATTCAGTCTTCTGGTAATACCAGGCCGGAAGGTTAAATTCTTCAGGCTGAGTGCTTTGCCAGGCAGTTGCTCTGGCCCGCTGATCCTGCATACGGGCGCCCTGCAGGACGATCTGTTCCTGGATGCGCGCCCCATCTGCCTGGGCTTTCGCAGCCGAGAGGGCTGTTTCGGCGGTATGGACAGCCGCCTGCGCCTGGGCCAACTGAGCGCGCAGAATTTCGTCGTCTGTGCGGAACAAAACATCGCCAGCCTTGACGGAGTCCCCTTCTTTGACGTTGATTTCCACAACCCGTCCACCAATTTCAGCGGCGATATTCACTTCGTTGGCGGTTACCTTGCCTGAAGCGGTGAGGGCGCCTGGGGCGCTGCCGGTGATTCCGGCGCAGCCCGGCAGGGATAGGAGCATGATCGCGGCGCAGAGGATAAAAATGATTTTATTAATTTTCATGGTAAATTCTCCTGATGGATTGGAATGAAAACTAGATGCGCTTGCGGAAGGCAAACACGCTGGCGACAAAATACAGAACACTCAAGATAAGCAGGGGCCAGATGGAAGGCCAGAGGAATTTCGCACTGACGCCTTTAAGCATGATGCCGCGGGTGATCTCCAGGTAGTGAGTCACGGGCATCAGCTCGCTGAACCAGTAGCTGAACCAGGGCATGTTATCGCGAGAGAACATCAACCCGGATAGAATTACGCCAGGGATGATGACGACGAAGACGGTGAGATAAATGGCCTGCATTTGAGATTCGGACAGGTTGGAAATCAGCACACCCATGCCTAATGAGCCGATAATGAACACGGCGCTCAGGCCAAACAGCTCCCAGAAATTTCCGGCCACGCTGACGCCAAACAAGACATCTCCCAATACCAGCAAAATGAGGGTATTGAACAGAGACACCAGTAAATAAGGCAGGATTTTGCCCAGCATCAATTCCCAGGGTTTGATTGGAGTGACGATAAGCTGTTCCATGGTGCCCTGCTCACGTTCCTTGACAATGGCCAGGGCGGTGAGAAGCAGTGCCTGCACCTGCAAAATGATGGGAATGAGGCCGGGAATCTGATAAAGCTGGGATTCGCCATTGGGATTGTATAGCAGACGGGTGTAAGACTCAATGGGCATGTTGAGGTTTGAGGCAGCCGCAGCGCCGCTGACCTTGATTTTATCGACCAGAATATTCTGAGCAGCCATCTGGGCGATGGTGTTCAATTTGAGCTGCGTGGTCTGTACAATGGAGGGCTCGGCCGAACCATTGACATATAGCTGAATGGCCGCCTGCTGGTTGGTGGAGATTTTGCGGCCGTAATCTTCAGGGATATACAAACCCGCCTTGACCAGATCCTGATCCATCAGGCTCAGAATTTCATCCTCGCTTTGAACCATATAGACCAGTTTAAAATCGCGATTGGCGGTGAAACTGTTGATCAGGGCGTTGCTTTGACTGGTCTGGGATAGGTCGGTGACGGCCAGAGGGATATCTGTGTCATCACCTGAAATGCCATACCCCAACAGGATCAACAACAAACCCGGCAACAGAATAATGAGCGCCATGGTGCGTGGATCGCGCCAGATGTGCTCAAATTCTTTCTTCATGATGGTCCATAACCGTTCCATCCGTTAAGCCTCCTTTTCATTTTTTGCGGCTGCCTGGACAGCCGCACGGTGGTGTTCTTCGACCAGGGAAATAAAAACATCCTCCAACGAAGACTGAGTCGGTTCAATGCGTTGAACTTTCAAACCGGCTTCTTCCAGATGTTTACGCAGAGGGTCGGCTACGGCTGCTTCGGCCACCACCACATGCAGCAGAGCTCCATGAATGGCGGTGTCCATGACCCCTGGAAAGGTGTCCAGAAGCAGTAACGCCTGATCAGGCTGATTGACTTCCACCTGCAGCAGAACACCAGGCATGTTGTCTTTCAAAGTATCTGGAGCTGCCACGGCAATCATCTTGCCGCCATACATCATGCCGATGGTATTGCAGTAATCGGCTTCATCCATATAATGCGTGGTGGCCATAATGCTCATGCCTTTTCCGGCCATAGCATATATCAGATCCCAAAATTCACGCCGCGAAACAGGATCCACCCCTGCTGTGGCTTCATCCAGAAAAAGCATGGCAGGCTGGTGAACAATGGCACAGGCCAGAGCCAGACGCTGCCGCCAGGCTCCGGACAGGTTGCGAGTGAACTGCCGTTCCAGGCCGTTGAGGCCGGTCAGGTCAATCAGCTCTGAAATACGATGGTCGCGTTCGCGGCGGGGAACACCATAGATGGCAGCATAGAAGGACATATTTTCCTGAACGGTCAGATCGTTGTACAGGGAAAATTTCTGGGACATATACCCGATGCGCTGCTTGATGGCATCGGGATGACGGTCCACATCAAAACCCAAGACAGTGGCGCTGCCGGAGGTAGGGCGCAGGAGGCCGCACAACATGCGGATGGTGGTGGTTTTCCCGGCGCCGTTAGGGCCCAGCAGCCCAAAAATTTCACCTTCGGGAATGTAGAAGCTGACCTGATCAACCGCCGTAAATTTGCCGAAACGGTGGGTTAATCCTTTCACTTCCACAGCCAGTTTTGCATTGGTCATTCCGACCTCCGGGTTTTACCGGCCAGGTGAACAAAAACATCTTCCATGCTGCGGCGGGCTTTGCGCAGCAGGCGAACCTCAAGATTCTCCTGATTTAACCTGCCTGACAGATCACTCAGGATCGATTCGGACTGCTCGCCAGGTACCGAAAGACGCAGACGGTCGCCAACCGGGCGCCATTCGATCACATTTGGCAGATCGCCCACAATGCGGCGCATATCTTTGCGCGGTTTGCCTTTCACTTCCAGAATCTCAAAAGGCAGGCTGTTGACCAGGGCATCTGGAGTGCCAACAGATAGAATTTCACCATGACTGAGGATGGCCACCTGATGACAGCGTTCTGCCTCGTCCATATAAGGCGTGCTGACCACCACGGTGACTCCTTTTTGTACCACCCGCCCAAGAATCATCCAGAGCTCCCGGCGTGAAACGGGGTCCACGCCGGTGGAGGGTTCATCCAGAAGCAGCACAGCGGGATTGTGCACCAGGGCGCAGGCCAATGCCAGCTTTTTCTTCATGCCGCCAGAGAGCATGCCAGCGCGCCGCTGAGTAAAGTTTTCAAGGCGAGTGAAGGCTAGCATTTCTGAGATGCGTTCCTGACGCGTGGATTTGGGAACGCGGTTGATATCCGCAAAAAACTCCAGGTTTTGCAGGGCGGTGAGATCGGGATAAAGACTAAAATTTTGCGGCATGTAACCCAGATTGGCGCGAATGTTCTCAGCCTGAGTGCGCGTATCAAAGCCGGCCACGCGGGCGCTGCCTGATGAGGGCGGCATGACCGTGGAGAGCATGCGCAGGGTGGTGGTTTTACCAGCGCCATCTGGACCGATCAACCCAAATAGCCGACCTTTTGCCACTGTGAGGGACAGTTCATGAACCGCATCCTCATTCTGAGAAGGATAGCGGCGGGTCAATTTGTCAGTTTCAATCATCCACTCCATAAACAACTCCTGATAAGCGTTCTTACCCTCACTATACTTCTCTGCGGCAGGATAATATAGATGGCAGTAACCATCTTCCGGGTTGACGGCTGTCACCCGAATAGGTGATGCACGTCAACAATTCATTGAATCAGCATCATCGTTCTTTCTGTGCGGGGCAGCAGGTGTGATATGATTAAAATGGCCTGGTCAGAAAAGTGAAATAAAAGAGGTATTATGCTGCGTGCAATCACCAAACTCAATTCACGCCCCATTGAAGCAGGGCTGCTGCGGGTTTTCCGCTACTTCGCGACCGTAGCTGCAGCTTACTGCGCGGTCAATTTGCTGTATTATTCCCTCATGGCAGGCGGTGGTGTGCTGGTGGCGCGACCTCTCAGCATGCAGTTTGGGCTGCTGGGTTACATGCTTCTGCTGGCTTTCCTTTACTGGCCAGGGCTGGACCTGAGGCTGCGAGAAATATTCCTGCCGATTGCTCTTTCCATCGCGACAGTTGTTCCCGTCTTGATTGTGATCACCATCCGGCTGGTGGGCCCGATTATGCCGGCTTCGCCAGAAGAAATGGGATTATGGCCGGTTTTTCCGCTGCTTTTTATTCCCTTGATTTTGATTGCCTGGCAATATAATTTCCGTTCTGTTCTGATTCTAACCATTGCTGTTGTCCTGGTGGACCTTGGTTTGATCCTGGCTGCCGTCGGGCAAATCAGCCTGGATACCATTCCGGCGATCAGTTCGGTGTTCATACGGGCCATTGCACTGGCAGTGGTGGGGCAGATTGTCTCTGAATTGATGATTACACAGAGAGAGCAGCGTCATGACCTGGTGAGCGCCAACCTGCGGCTCAGCCAGCATGCTGCCACCCTCGAGGATCTGGCGGTGAGCCAGGAACGGAACCGTCTGGCGCGCGAGCTGCATGATACCCTGGCGCACACCCTGAGCGGAATGGCGGTCAACCTTGAGGCGCTCAAATTGATGATTCCCCAGGAGTTGAGTGAAGTACACCAGATGCTGGACCGCTCACTGGAGTCGACCCGCAAAGGCCTGGCAGAAACGCGCCGAGCTTTAAAAGATTTGCGGTCGCAGCCGCTGGAAGATATGGGATTGAAGAATGCCCTGCGCGACCTGGCTGTGGATACGGCTTCGCGCGGGGGTTTGAAATTATCTCTGGATTTGCCTACGTCGCCGTTGGACCTGACCCCAGACCTGGAGCAGTGCATGTACCGGATCGCCCAGGAAGCCCTGACAAATATTCTTCATCATGCGGATGCCAGAAATATCACCATAAAATTGAGCGATGACCAGAAGAACCTTACCTTGGAAATCATAGATGATGGAAAGGGTTTCGCTGCGGGTGAGGTTGATGCATCAGAAAAATTTGGCCTGCGAGGCATGCAGGAACGGGCCCGGCTGGCCGGCGGCGACCTGCTGGTCATCAGTAATCCGGGTCAGGGGACCCGGGTAGAATTTTCGTACAGAGGCGAGCGATGATCAGAGTGCTGATTTGCGATGACCAGGTGATTGTCTGTGAGGGTTTGAAACATATTCTGGAGACAGATCCATCTTTAAAGGTGGTGGCCACAGCCAATGATGGTCAGGAGGCGGTGGAGATGGTGGCTGCCGGGCAGCCAGACCTGGTTTTGATGGACCTAAAAATGCCTGTGATGAACGGGGTGATTGCGACGCGGAAAATTCTTCAATCGCACCCGCAGGTGCGGGTGCTGGTATTGACCACCTATGACGATGACGAATGGATTTTTGATGCTATTCGCGCAGGCGCATCCGGGTACTTGTTGAAGGACACGCCACCGCGGGAACTGATCCAGGCCATTCACGGGACAGTAGAGGGGAAATCATATGTGGATCCGAATGTCACTGGCAAACTCCTGAACAATATTGCCCATCACAGCCGGCCTGATCCCCAACCGAGCCATATCAATTTGTCGGAAAGGGAAAAGGAAGTATTGAAAATGATGGCCCAGGGGCTGACCAATGCGGATATTGCTCGGCAGTTATACCTGACAGAAGGCACGGTGCGCAATTACACCAGTGATATTTTCCGCAAACTGGGGGTTTCAGATCGCACTCAGGCTGTGGTGGTGGGGTTGAGAAGCGGCCTGGTGGATTTGGATTAAAAGTATAGATCTCTTTTTGGGGGTTCAGGGAATACAGTAACCTGAGACCTGCGTGGCGGGAAGGTGGAAAGGCCAAAAAATGGAATTTCATGGTATGATGTGAAAGCCATGTTTTTCATTTTGTGGTTTCAGGCGAGATTTTATGGATTCATCTATTGAAGACCTGTTGAAAACCAGCCAGCTGAGCACTCGTGCGGGAAAGATCAGCGCCGGGTTGCAGGCTGCTATGCAGGCCCATGAATATGCCATCGCGGCGAATGAGCAGTTTCAAGCTGCCATGGCCCTGATTGCCCAGGCTGAAGCCTATTTTCGCCTGGGGCAGTATTCTGAAACCATTCGCCTGGCCAAAGAGGCATCTGTAACAATTTCGCAACTGAAGGAAGGAACGGAAGCCGAAATTACCCGTCACCAGCAGGTTATCGAGGCTCACACTGCCCTGCTGTTAGGCCGCTGCGCTGGCGAAACCAACGACCTTGATGCTTCAGAAACATATCTGCGTCAGGTGACGGTTTTGAGCCGGATGGCAGGCGATAACAGCCTGTTGGTGCGGAGCTTGCACAGCCTTTCGGCCGGTGTATATATGCCGCGAGGTCAATTTGGCTTATCGCTGGCTGCCGATGAGGAAGCACTGGCAATAATACAAAAGGAAAGCCTTCTGGAACTTATCTGGGCTCCATTAACTACCAAGAGCTGGGTTTGTTACCTCAGCGGACAACTCGAGCGCAGCGCCGCCTATTTGAGAGAATTGCAGAAAGTGGCTCTGTCTGGATCGCTGGCTGAAGGCTGGGAAAAATGCATTGCTGGCTGTCTGGCGTTGGAGTCTGGCGATATGGAAGGAGCAAGGATAGGATTTGGCGCATCAAAATCCATTGGTGAAACCATTGGGTCTCCTGAACTTAGTTTTTATGCCCGCCTGGGAATAGCACGTCTCAATCGTTGGGAGGGCAAACCGGCTGCTGGCGAAGAATGGGCTCTGGATGCCAGAAAAATTGCTCAAAACATTGGCTACCGCCATCTTGAGGGCATGGCACAGCTGGAATGCGGCCGTTGCGCCTGGCAAAAAGGAAGTCTGGATTTAGTTGACACTTATTTGCAGAGAGCGTTGGAAATTCTTGCTCCGCTTCAAGCCCATCTGGAGTTAGCGCAAGCCAGTTTACTCCTGGCAGCATTGAAACTTGCTCAAGGAAGTGCGGAAGCAGAAGAGACCGCGTTTCGAGCTTTGGAAATGATCCATGCACATGGGTTTCATTTTATGTTGGACCAAGAGCGTTCTTTTGCTTATCCGGTTGTTGCTGCTGTGCTAGGCCACAGAAGAAAGACCATTTCAGGCCTTGCGGTGCAGTTGCTGGAGATGCTGGAAAAAACCGATCCACCGCCATTGAGAGTTGCTACTCTGGGTGGATTGCAGGTGTGGCAGGGTTCACGCCAGGTGGAGCGCAAGGTGTTGACCCATCGAAAAGCGGGAGAATTACTTGCCTTGCTATTAGTCAGCCCAAAACAGCGCTTGAGTGTGGAAGAAGCCGCTGAGTGCCTTTGGCCGGACCGCGAAGCGGAGACGGCTGCAGCCCTGCTGCACCAGGCCACCTCTGCCTTACGGCGCGCGCTGGAACCGGAGCTTCCAGCGCGTTTTCCATCCCGTTACCTGAGAGTGGAAGATGGCATGGTTCACCTTTTGTGCCGCTTCACCCGAGATGCAGGCAGCTGGCTGGATTTTGCCGCTTTTGAATCAGCCTGTAAAGAAAGAGACTGGGAACTGGCCCTGAAATTGTTTCATGGGCAGTTCCTGCCTGATCTGTCTGATCGGGAATGGGTCATGATGGAGCAACAGCGGCTATCCGTTTTATACCAAAATGCACTGCTGGAAGCTGCCGGTGAGCGACTGAAGGATGGGATGGCAGCTGAAGCTTTGGAAGCCTGCCGGAAATTGTTAACCATCGAACCCTGGCAGGAGCAGGCTGTGTTGACAGGCATGAAAGCTGCCCAATCATTGGGCGATCTGGCTACCGCCCGCCGGTTATACTTGACTCTTGAGAAGACTTTGAAGCAAGAATTAGGTGTGGAACCGCATTCCGATTTGCAGATTTTTTACCGTACCCTTTAGAAATCCGTCAGTCATTTGTCAATGGAACATGCTATTGTGGATGCAGAGAGGTAAAAAATGCGCCAAATATTGAATTTTATGCTGCGCCTGTTTATTGACGAGGAAGCACCAGCTCAGCTACATGGAGCTATCAAACCAGCGGGTGATGGAGATTCTTTTGCCTTCAGAACTGATGAAGAGCTGATTGAATTCTTGCACCGGGTTTCCAAATCAGCACGGCTGCGAAATGGCCAGAGGTTTCCAATTGGAGACAATCAGGAGTCAAAATTGTGATATGGAGGAAGTAAGAATGGTTAAAAAGAGTATACATATGGTGATCCTGTTTTTTTTGATTACAGGCATGCTGTTTTCAACACGTGTGGTGATGGCTGAGCCAGAAGCAAAACGCATTAAAAATCAAGCAGAGACGGGCGATTTTGCCCCAGGCAGGCTTTTGATCCGTTTCAAAGATGATGTGACAGCCAGCGAAGCAGCAGATGCACTGGGAGATCACCAGAGCGGATTTATTGAAACTTTGTATGAAAGCCAGATCCAGGTGATTGAAGTGCCTGAAGGAGAGGAATTGGCTTTGATGGAAAAGTATAAGACTGACCCGCGGGTGGCATATGTGGAGCCCGACTATATTTTCAAAGCGGATATGGTTCCCAATGACCCTTCGTACGGCGCGCAGTGGGGGCTGGGAAAAATTAATGCCCCGGCCGCATGGGATATCACTACTGGCGATTCCAGTGTGATTGTTGCCGTTCTGGATTCTGGTGTGGATCTGGATCATCCCGATCTAGCTGATAAAATTGTGAACGGCATTGATTACGTGGATGATGATTCGACGCCTCAGGACACCAACGGTCACGGCACGCATGTGGCTGGTATTATTGGCGCGAGCAGTAATAATGGAATCGGCATCACAGGCGTGTCATGGGGAGCACGCATAATGCCGGTACGTGTACTGGATTCCAATGGGAGCGGTTATCTATCAGATATTGTGAGCGGGATCAACTGGGCATGTTCGAATGGGGCGAAGGTGCTCAACCTGAGCCTGGGCGGCAGAACGGACAGTGAATCTTTGAAAACGGCTGTAGATAATGCTTATGCTTCAGGATGCTTTGTAGTTGCATCTGCTGGAAACTGTGGGGATTCTTATTATAGTTACAATGGCTGCACCTACATGAACCAACCCTCATATCCGGGGGCATACGATCATGTTTTTGCAGTGGCAGCCACAACCTCTTCAGACGGCCATGCTTCGTTTTCAACCCAAGGCAGCTATGTGGACATTGCTGCACCTGGCAAGGATATTTACAGCACCATGTATAACAATACCTATACATACAAGGACGGCACATCACAGGCTGCCCCCTTTGTCTCGGGTTTGGCTGCTCTGATACTATCCATCAAACCAGGATTCAGCCCGGATCAGGTGCGCCAGGTGATTGAAAGCACGGCGGTTGACCTGGGCAGCGTTGGTGTCGATGACTTTTATGGCGTTGGACGGATCAATATCCTGGCTGCTCTTCAGAGCATCAGTCTGCCGCCAGCCACCCTAGCGGCTATCATCAATCCGGAGAATGATGGTAATTACACGCTGAGCTGGTCGGTTTCGAGTGGTGCAACCAGCTACATGCTTCAGGAAGATGATGCGCCAGATTTTTCATCACCGGTTATCCGCTATTTGGGAGCCGGCACGCAAACGAGTGTTTCTGGACAATCCATCGGTTTATGGCATTACCGGGTAAAAGCTCTTTCCAGCAGCGCCGAAAGTCCCTGGAGTTCTGCGGTTTCCACATTGGTACGGCCTGCTGCGCCAGTGCTATCGGCAATTTCCAATCCGACCGGATCAGATCAATTCCTGGTCGATTGGAGCGATGTCCCTGAGGCATATGGCTACCGTCTTGAGCAGTCTGCTGATCCGGCTTTTTCCACGGCCAGCGTGATTTTTGTTGGCGCAGCTTCTCAATATCAGGTGACCGGGCAGACAGGCGGAACATGGTATTTTCGCGCGTTCTCTCTGGCTGGCGTACATGAAAGTTTGGCCAGCAATGTCGCATCAGCCACGGTGACAGTCTCTGGGTTGAGCGCGCCATTTATGGATGTTATCAGCAACTCAGATGGCAATGGTGATTTTGTTGTCTCCTGGCAAACCGTTGCCAGCGCAACAGGTTACATTCTGGAGAAGAGCGCCACGGCTTATTTTGATCAACCTGTACAGGTATATTCAGGTCCATTGACCCAATATAATGCCGTATCCATGCCAGAAGGGAGATGGTACTTTCGGGTGCGAGCTACTTCAGCTGCTGGAAACAGCCCCTGGTCCACGTCACGACTGGCTATTGTGACGATCCATATATTGCTGCCCATGATCGTAAAATAGCACAACAATATGACCAAAAGAAAGAGACCGCAACACACTTGCGGTCTCTTTCTTTATTTGAGATAATGATTATGGCAAGGTTATGGGGGGCACTTCCATCTTTTCCACTTTCAAAGTTATCACCATTTCACCAGATTGAGGATCATCGGGGGTGCTCAACAGAGCTGCCGGTACATGCAACTCGGCAGCCAGCAGGGTATTGGTCTGCGGATCCTTGCAGAACTTACCAGTGACGGTCTGGTCACTGATCTGTCCTGACACCGCATAACACTGCGCATGGAATCCGCCTGAATCCTCGCTGCTGGCAGGAGTCACACTGCCAGCTGGCAGGAGGTCCAACCAGAGAGCCGGACTTTCCATGCCATGCAACTCGCGGGAAAATGATGTCCTAAAATTTGAATCAATGGAAACTGTTTTCCAGTTTTCGTCTTCAGCGTCCGGTATATAGACCTGGTCGTTCAGGACATAAAATTCCACTACCGGATTTTCCGCAGGCCTTTCCAGTCCGGCAGGCATCCCGGAAATATCATAAGCAGGTTCATTGATAGTGATGTGCAGTGAACCGTATTCGTCAATCTGACCGGTGATGGTTCGAATGGAACCATCCGGGCGTTGCGTGGTCAGGGTAAAGGCAACGGAACGTAGATCAAGGATGCGATCCAGAGGATCAGGGGAGAAGGGATCTTCTTCGGAGGGTGGTTTACTGGTGGGGACGACTGGGACCTGGACAGCTTCGGTAGGAGCAGCAGGCGGGGCTGTTTCAGTGCCAGAAAGAGGCGCATCAGTGGTTTGCACGGGAATTTTTCCTGCCGCAGGCGTTGAAGACGGGCTGGTTTGAGAACCGGTTTGACCTGATATGAGGCTGCAGGCCAGGCTGATGAACAGGATCAGCAGAAGGGGAAAGGCAAGACGAAGTAAGTTCCTCATTTTTTCCACTGCCCCTGTGAACTGGTGGGTGAGGCTTTAAAGACACGCCAGGAGCATTTGGGCAGGCTGCGCACACCCTGACCGGTGGCATGGGGAATGGGGGTTACTTTTTCCCATCCGGTGATTTTGCAGGTGCCGCCAACAGACTGGCCATCGTTAAAGGTGATTGTGAATTCCATTTGTTTCATTTCGCCGGTGGTGACAAACATGGCTTTTTTCATGGCGGTGAGGTTAGCCGGGCCGGCATTTTCACAACCCTGAATGGTGCCAAAGGAAGATTGATTAGTTTTCGTGAAGCGGATGCCTGAAGCGAGGGCCAGCGGCGAAGTGAAAGCTGAACTTACATCCACGGCCTGATTTTTCAAGTGAACATAATTGGTTTGAGCGGTGGCAAAAGATGAAAAGGTACATTCCCCCTGGGATGTGGATATTTTTCCATAATCCAGAATATCAATTTCTGTGGGCAGGATGAGGGAGACACCCCCCAACCCCTGGTCATCCACTTTGACCATCATCTGGCCCCGGCCAAAATATTTTTCGATGACGAAGAAATTCATCAAAGCCGAAGTGCCTTCTGTGTCCAGGCGGGCATTGAAGGAAATCCAGCCGGTGTAGAAACCGGGTGTCCAGGTGTTACTGGCCTGAACCGGGGAGGCTCCGGGCAAAGCAAGGATGAGAGCCAGGCAGGTGAGGAGCAAACATAAACGCAGTCCAAATTTCATGGATACTCAAGGTCCTTTCGATTTTCATAATAGCGAGAGAAGCAAGGATCAGTTAATTATGCCACAGATTTAGACAAATGCATGGATTTTACCGAGAACAAAAAACCTCCACAAACTCTCACCGCTCTCTCCAAAATTTCTCCACAATTAACCGGTATATTTGAAACATCAAAACAAATTCAATACTTTTTGGAGGTACATATGTTTCGAAGACATTTATGGCTGCGCATTGGTGGGGTCATCATCCTGATCGGCTTGATGCTGGGTGTCGGCTTCGCCGCATACCGCTTTGGCATTGCACAGGGACTTGCCCAGGCGCCGGAAGTGGCGCAGGCTTTTGAAAAAGCTGGAGATGACGGCCAGGCGTTTCAGGTGCCGTTTATGTTGGGCCGCGGACACGGGTTTATGAGCCCGTTTGGACATGGCGGAATGATGGGCTTTTTCCCCTTTGGCGCTCTGTGCGGCGGGATCATTTTTCTGGTGATTCTTTTTGGCGCGCTGAGGCTGATTTTCTTCCGTCCTATGCGTATGGGCTGGGGTCCCTGCTGTCCGCACGGTTTTTATGGCCCTCACGGCCACCCAGGTTTTCATCACGGTCACCCCGGCCACCCCTGGAAAGAGGGGGAATGCCCGGAGTGCGCAAAGGAAGGCGAACCTGAAGCCCCAAATACGGATGATAAGAAGTAGATGAAAAATTCCAGGTCGTGCTGGATAGACCTATCCAGCACGACCTGTTTGTTAATCAACCATTTTCGGCAGGAAAGAACTTTTTTATTTTGACGGGATTGGATATACTAGACCCATGCAAGAATTAATTCTCATCGTTGATGATGATCCAAAAATTACCCGTCTGGCACGCGATTACCTGGAGAAAAATGGTTACCGGGTGGTTTCAGCGGCGGACGGGCAATCGGCGTTAAGCATGGCCCGGCACGAGAAGCCTGACCTGGTGATTCTGGATCTGCTGCTGCCGGTGATGGATGGGCGTGAGGTGTGCCGCATTTTACGGCGGGAAAGCGATGTGCCCATCATCATGCTGACGGCGCTGGGTGAGGAAGTCGACCAGATTACCGGCCTTGAGCTTGGGGCGGATGACTATATCACGAAGCCATTTTCGCTGCGTGCGCTGGTGGCGCGGGTGCGGGCGATGCTGCGGCGCTCACGCGGTGAAGTGAAACCTCCGACAGTGATCCGCAGTGGACCGTTGACGATTGATATTGACCGGTATTCCGCCGAGGTTAATCAGAAACCTCTGCATCTGACCCCGAACGAATTCAAACTATTATTTCAACTGGCCAGCCGGCCGGGTCAAACATTGACCCGCGAACAGCTGCTGGACGAACTGCATGGGTCAGCATCCAGCATTGACCGGAGTGTGGATTCACACATCAAGAATCTTCGCAAAAAATTGGAGACCGAAACGGATAACCCTGTAATTGAAACCGTTTATGGCGTGGGATACCGCCTGTTGGAGAAATCCTGATGCGTTTTTGCCAACCTCCCAAATTCTCTCGCGAGAAGATGGACGGCTACCATCATGCGCCACCCTGGCGAAACCGGAGGCGGTTCTTTTTGCCGGTCATGCTGGTGTTTTTGCTGCTCAATTTGCTCTTTATGGGGGGGATGGGGTTGATGTTTCAATTGATGCGCACCCGCCCGATGGAAGATTTGATACACCGCGGCCTGCCGTTGCTGTGCGGGGTGCCGCTGGTGGTGCTGGTGGTGGGGTTTGCCCTGGGAGGGCTGACTTTCAGACGGCTGGGCCGGCCGATGGAGGAAATCTTTTCTGCCATTGATGCGGTGGCGGATGGCGACCTATCCGTGCGGGTGTCGGAAAATACGCCCAAGGAATTTGGCCCTCTTGCAGAGCGGTTCAATCACATGATTGCCGAATTGGAGCAGGCAGAGACCCGGCGGCGAAACATGACCGCGGACATTGCCCATGAACTGCGCAATCCTTTGCATATTATTCAGGGTAATCTTGAAGGCATGTTGGATGGGGTATACGAGCCTTCAGAAGAGATGTTGAACAATACGCTTGAGGAAACCCGACTGCTGGCGCGGCTGGTGAGTGATTTGCAGACTTTATCGCTGGCTGAAGCTGGACAACTGCTCTTACACCTTGTCCGATTTACCCTGGCTGAGTTAGTCAATGACCTTGTGGCAGGTTTTGCTGCGCAGGCAGCAGCCCAGGGGATAGAAATTGCCCCAGTCAATGAAAATCCCGCTCGTGAAATAACCGCTGACAGCGACCGTCTGAAACAGGTGTTGGTTAACCTGGTGACCAATGCCCTGCGCCATACTCCCGCAGGTGGAAAGATTACATTGGAGACGGGAACTGTGCCGGATGGAGAAACCCTGGCAGGCGGTGTCCGCATTCGCGTGAGAGACACGGGAACCGGGATTTCAGCAGAGGACCTGCCATTCATCTTTGACCGCTTCTGGCGAGGAGACCGTTCGCGCACGGAGCGGGCCAACAGTGGGTTAGGACTGGCCATCGCAAAGCAGCTTGTCAAAGCCCACGGAGGCCTGATTACCGTGGAGAGCCAGTTGGGGCAAGGCAGTGTGTTTGTGATTGATCTACCCGGCAATTGATTGCGTATAGGAATATGAGAAGGACTAGTTTTCAGCGGATGATTTCAGAGACCCGTTTAATCGTGTAAGACCAAGAACCGGGGAGAGGATTGATACGACGGGTAAAGGTAAGAAAGACACTCGCGAAGATTTTATAACAGGCATAACCGACCCAGTCACTGAATAGCAATTGAACTTTCCCTGGTCTTTCGATATAAGCTCTTGACATAATAGTGAATAGGGATATAATTATATTCATGAATTTGAATATGATTGAAGATCAAAAAACATATGTCGGTCATCTTGATGCTCAAACTCAGGTGTTCAAAGTTCTCGCCCATCCTGCAAGGATCGCGATCCTCAATATCCTCAGGGATGGCGAGCATTGTGTTTGTCACATGGAAGCTCATCTTGGCTTTCGACAGTCCTACATCTCTCAACAACTTGCGGTAATGAGAGAAGCAGGTCTTATTCAAGACCGCCGCGACAGTTGGAATATATTCTATCGCGTAGTCAACCCGGATATCTACGCTGTATTGGACGCGGCTCAGAAGTATACAGGACAAACAGTCGATCCTTCATTCGGGCATGCAGTGAGTTGTTATTGCCCCCATTGTCTGGGAAAACAAAACAGCGAATAATTCGCTCTGTTTCCGACCCATTATAAACAAATTTTTGTGTACAAAGGAGTATTTATGAAGAACATCAAAATTCTTGGCTCTGGCTGTGCCAATTGCAAACGTCTTGAAGCTCTGGCTCGCAAGGTGGTTGGCGAATTGGGGATAGAAGCAGAAGTTGAAAAAGTGACCGACATGAATGAAATCATGAAATATCCAATTCTCTCAACCCCTGGACTGGTAATCGATGGCAAAGTCGTTTCTTCCGGCCGGATCCCTGCCGAAACAGAAATTGCTACCTGGCTGAAGGAATAACCTGATGGAATGGGCAGCTTTGTCTGCCCATTCTTTTGGAGAAAAGACATTCAGGTTTTTGCATGTGATTGTTGTGAAGATAGAAGGTTTTATGGACACTGTAATAAATTATGTTGGCTCGTTGCTCTGGTCTGGCTGGACAGGTTTGCTGGATTACCTGGCTGCACATGTTCTCCTCTGTTTGGTGCCGGCATTTGTGATCGCCGGCTTCATGAGTTCTATGATCCCAAAAGAATCAATCACGCGTTATCTCGGACCAAAGGCATCCAGATGGATCAGCTATCCGGCTTCTGCTTTTGGTGGGTTTATCCTGGCGGTTTGTTCTTGCACCATCCTGCCCCTTTTTGCTAGTATCTGGAAGCGTGGAGCAGGGCTCGGCCCGGCGATCACTTTCCTGTTTGTTGGTCCGGCCATCAACATTTTGGCCATAACCTACACCGGCGCAACGATCGGAATGGATATCGCCATTTCTCGTCTGGTTCTTTCCATTCTTTTCGGCATCGGAATCGGCCTGATCATGGCCTGGATCTTTCGAAAAGAAGAAGTCTCGCGTGAAACGGAGATGGCAGCCAATAACGTGTTTGACCAAACCGCAAAAGTAAAACCAGCAGTATGGGTGCTCTTCCTTCTGTTGGTTGCAGTGTTGATCGTTGGTACTTTACAGGTTGATCTTTTAACCAATGTATATGCCAGGATAAATTTGCCTTTTGACTGGGTGAACGGATTGGGTTCCTTCCTCTCCACCATGAATCTGACCATTCAAGGTGCCATCCTAATTCTGATGCTGGTGGTGATCGGCTTCACGGCCTGGAAAGGCTTTGAGAAAATCTTTGACGGTTTTACCGGCTGGACCTATGCCGCTTTTGCCTTCATTGCTTTTACCATCCTGATTGCAGCTCCCAAAGAAGATGTGGGCTCTCTGGTGATCGGGATTAACGGCCGCCTGATTGGGGAAATCATCCTTCTCATCGGCATCGCGGTTATTGCCAGCCGTTCATTCACCAAAGACGAACTCAGCGGTTGGGTGTGGGAAACCTGGAAATTCGTCAAGCAAATTTTTCCACTCCTAATCGTGGGTGTCTTTGCTGCCGGCATTGTAAAAGTAATCATCCCGGAAGCCTGGGTGCGTACCATCGCCGGACAGAATACCATTTGGGCTAACCTGGTGGGTGTTTTATTCGGGGTGTTCATGTACTTCCCCACCCTGGTTGAAGTTCCCATCGCGAAAATGTTCCTTGACCTGGGCATGGCGCGTGGTCCGCTGCTGGCTTACCTGCTTTCGGATCCAGAACTTTCGCTCCAATCCATTTTGGTATTGAACGGGGTGATGGGAAAAAAGAAGACAGTAATTTATGTGTCGTTGGTGGCTGTGTTCAGCACCCTGGCTGGGTATATCTTTGGGTTGATTTTGGCTGCCGGTTAAAGAGGGGATATCAAATGGAAAAACGAACAATATTGGAAAAGGAAACGGAGTCTCATGCCTGCCACTGCTGGATAGCGTGGCAGGCATTCGTGTGGGGTTGGCTGCCCAAAAATACCTGAGCGTGAAGCGCTCTGGCGGCAAGCAGCTAAATGGCATTGTCGAAATGGGTGAAGGACATGGTGACATTCGCTTTGTTGATGGCGAGCTATACGCTACCGGGGGCACCTTTGTTGGCAAAGGCTATGTCCGCAAGAATCTCTATGTTTAATTAGGCTTCACTCAAGTTGAGTAAGACCCCAAATGCGCGGTGCAGGTCAGGTGGGGTTTACACCAGCAAACGTCAGAATCCATTTGGCAGATCAGATCATGATTACTCTTTGCTGTGTTGGGACTTTAAGGATAACCTGGTCTACTCATCACCAGCGTACGATTTTTTTGGTATCCAATTGCGTAAGAAAGAACAGCTTATCAGCGGCAGAAAGCAGTCTAATTAATGAAATGCAGGATAAGAACGATCGCCAGGGTGGTCGGTTAAACAGGTCATTCCTCCTTATGCCATAAAAAAAATAATGGCGAATAGGTTGTAACACCTATTGTGTTTTCTGACGGGCGGGTGTAAAATGTAACACATATTACAAAGAGGTGACGATGGAATACCAATGGCTTTTATTCTGTCCGCAATTACCAGCCACACCTTCCAGTCCGCGGGTAACCGTTTGGCGGCGCATGCGTTCTGCTGGAGCGATTGGGCTGGATAATGGTCTATGGCTTTTGCCATATTCAGATCCTGCCGCGATGATTATTCAGGAAATGCAAGCCTATGTCACTGCTCAGGGCGGGAGCAGTAAAACTTTTAAGGCCAATGCCTTTGATGATGTCACAGAATCCAGCATCCGGGAACGCTTCATGCAAGATCGGGCTGAAGAATATGCAGAAATAAAAGAGCAATGCGCGGATTTTCTGGCAGAATTGGAGCATGAAATTCAACGGGAGAATTTCAGCTTTGCGGAATATGAAGAAAACGAGCAGGATTTAAACAAGCTTGAAACCTGGTACAGCAAAGTGCGCTCACGCGACTTTCTGGGGGGACGCCACGCCGAGGAAGCTGCGGCCTGGTTGGAGAAGTGCCGTGAAGCAATTACCCGCTTTGCTCTGGAAGTGTTTTCACATGAAGATCAGGACCACAGCAAAAAGATGCGCTTTGATCCGGGCGCCTCGAGCGGAACCTCTGGCGGGAGAAAACGAACGGAACAGGATTAAATTTACCGGATAGGAGAGAAATGATGAAAACAACACTCAAGCCGTCTATCAAAGATCTGCCGCGCAATGTCTGGGCGGTGGGATTCACCAGCTTTTTTATGGATATTTCCAGTGAAATGGTGATCAACATTTTGCCGCTGTTTTTGGCGAATGTGTTGGGAGTGCAAACCAGTATTATTGGCCTGATCGAAGGTATTGCTGAGGCCACAGCCAGCATCCTGAAATTGTTTTCGGGCTGGCTTTCGGATAAACTGGGCGGCCGGAAATGGATTGCGGTAACGGGTTATACCATATCCGCTTTAACCAAACCCTTCTTTTTCTTCGCCAATAGCTGGGGACTGATCGCCGGGGTGCGTTGGGCTGACCGGGTCGGCAAAGGCATTCGTACCGCCCCGAGGGATGCTCTGGTGGCAGATTCAACAAGCAAAGAGATGCGAGGGATGGCTTTTGGTTTCAACCGCGCGCTGGATAAGGCTGGCGCTGTGCTGGGTTTGCTGATGGCAGCAGGGGTGGTGTGGCTGGCTCAGGCCAATGCCGTTTCGCTAACACAATCCACCTTCCAGACCATTGTCTTGCTCAGCCTGGCACCTGCTGTGCTGGCGGTGCTTTCTCTGGCTTTGGGAACGAAGGATGTGGCGGTGACCAGCCAACGGGCAGCGCCAAAGTTTTCTCTGCGAGGCATGGGCAAACGCTTCTATATTTTTCTCTTCATTGTCAGCCTGTTCACCCTGGGCAATTCATCAGATGGTTTTCTGGTGCTGCGGGCGCAAAACCTTGGCGTTTCGGTGACGGGGGTGCTGGTGATGCTGGCCATGTTTAATCTGGTTTCTTCGCTGGTGGCCACCCCGGCCGGGTCTCTTTCTGATCGCATTGGTCGGCGGAGGTTGATCATTGGTGGATGGCTGGTTTATGCGGTCATATACCTGGGATTTGCTGCGGCACAGGAAGCCTGGCAGGTCTGGCTGCTGTTCATGGCTTACGGTCTTTATTTTGGCCTGGCTTTTGGCACTGCCAATGCCATGGTGGCAGACCTGGTGCCAGAAAACTTGCGCGGCACTGCTTATGGCACCTATCATGCTGTGATCGGCCTGCTGGCGTTTCCGTCATCGCTCATTGCGGGTGTTCTCTGGCAGGGCGCAGGTGAATGGAGCGGTTTTGGGCCTTCGGCGCCATTCCTCTTTGGCGGTACGCTGGCGTTCATTGCGGCGATGCTGATGGCTTTCTGGATGCCCAAAACCAGTCAAAAGTAAATAATAGAGCTCTGATGAAAAGCGGCCGGATTAACCGGCCGTTTTTGCTTTTTATTGTTGGCTGAGACAGGATGATGCTATAATCAAGTCTGATCATTTTTCGTCATCATACTTCACTTATAAAAGGATGGTAACCATGCCCCAACGTTTTCACACCACCAGCACCAATGAACTGGCCCACCTGGCCGGACAAACCGTCCCTCCGGAAGCCAAGCCTTTAGTAGAAGCAGACTGCCGGATTCAAAACCTGATTTTGCGGTTTAATCTGGGTATTGAGAAGGCTTTTGTGGCTGGTGGAATGCTAGATCTCAGAGACTGCTGCACCCAGGTGGGACTGGAACGCATGGAAGCAAAATATAAAGGCTGGCGGGCACAAAAGATCTCAGCCCTAAACTTGGTTTCATGCGATTTTCTATCCTTTGACCTGACTCCTGACGGCACCAAAGCCCGCGTGTTCACCTTCGAAAAATGGATATTTACTTATGAAGATGGAAGAAAGGTGCCTACGGCCGGTTCAGTGGATTGCTATGAAGTCCACCGGGTGCAGGACCGCTGGCGGGTGGATTCCGTCACCTTTTATGCGCCGCAGGAAAATCCGGGATAAACTCCGTTTCATAAGTGAAAGCGGAAGATTTCCAACTTTTTGAAAATAACCCTGATCTGATTAGAAGGATGATGTTTGGAAGGTTTATGATGCGTGATTTTCAAGTAGAAGCAAACGGGCTGCATTTTCAAGTGCGCCAATTTGACCACAGTGGCGAAACCATCCTCTTTTTGCATTACGGCAACAGCTGGTTCATCCAGCCGGAAGCGGCCTGCAAGGCCGTGCTGGAATTTCTCCGGGAAGGGTCATCATAAACCCGTATGGGACGTCTTTTTATCATCGTAGGCAACAGCGGCGCTGGTAAAACCACGCTGACCCATCTTCTCTGCGAGAAGGGCGGATTCAAACCTGGTCTTGAGCAGATTGGGGAACGCCCTTTTCAACGTCTTTTCTCAGAAAATCTCCAGCGGTATGCCCTGCCCAACCAGTTCGATTACCTGCTTTTTCGGGCTGAACAGGAATTGGAGATCCGCAAGAGTGTGGCAGATGGCATTTTGGACGGCGGCCTGGAACAGGATTTTGCTGTTTTCACCCGTCATTTTTTCCAGAAAGGCTACCTAAATAGCGCGGAGTACAGCCTGTGCGAGCGGCTGGTCGATGTATTACGCCAGAGCCTGCCGCCACCGGAGCGGGTGGTTGTGCTCCACGCCCCTCTGGACACCATCGCGGCGCGTTATGCAAGGCGCGGCCGCCCGTTGGAAATTGCCCGCCTGGATGACCTGGCTGAACTGCAGAGGCTGCTGGATGCCTGGGTGGCTGAACAGGACCCGGCAAAGGTTATTCATATCAATGCAGGAGATGAAGACCCCAATTACTCAGCCGTTTTGCCAGGATTGCTGGACCAGTTGAAACAGGCATCCAGAGAGGATTCATGATACGCAGCCGTATCCGTGAAACAGGATTAATCATCGGGCATCTTCCCACCGGAGCGCAGAATGCCATTACGGATGTTGCGGGTGTGAAAGTTGGCCAGGTTACATTGATTTCAGGGGAAGGGAGACTGATTCCAGGGGAGGGCCCTGTGCGGACAGGGGTCACCGTGATTCTGCCGCACGATGGCAATCTGTTCAGAGAGAAAGTGCATGCTGCGGTTTTTACCATTAACGGCTTCGGCAAACCGCTGGGTTTTGAGCAGGTACGTGAACTGGGGGTGATCGAATCGCCGATTGCCCTCACAAATACTTTGAATGTGGGGCTGGTGGCAGATGCTCTGGTGCAATATTTGGTGAAACAGAGCCCTGAAATTGGCATCCAGACAGGCAGCGTGAATGTGCTGGTCGGAGAGACCAACGATATGTACCTTAACGATTTGCAGGGACGTCATGTGAGGGCAGAGCATGTGTTTCAGGCGCTTGAAAATGCCTCCGGCGGACCTGTCTGCGAAGGATCGGTCGGGGCTGGCACGGGCACGATGTGTTACGGCTGGAAGGGTGGTATTGGCACGGCCAGCCGGGTGCTGCCATTGGACGCGGGAGGGTTTACAGTTGGCGCATTGGTGCAGTCCAATTTTGGCAGCGCCAGAGACCTGACCATCTGCGGCGTACCGGTCGGGGAGAAGATTATCCCACCTCCAGAAACACCCCAGAAGCAAACATCCGCTAATGGCGGCTCGGTGATGATGGTGCTGGCGACGGATGCACCCTTGATTGCCCGGCAATTGCAGCGCTTATGCATGCGCTGTGCAGCTGGCTTGGCACGCACAGGGGCGGTTTATGGGCATTCCAGTGGTGATTTTGCCGTGGCTTTTTCCACAGCCAATAGGGTGCCGCATCAGGCTGCTGGACTAACCCAAAGCATGACCCTGCTGCGGGAAGAAGCAAGGGTGATGAATTTGCTGTTTTCCTCTGTTGCTGAAAGTATTGAGGAGGCGGTCCTGAACTCTTTGTTTTGCGCCCAGACCATGCAAGGCAGAGATGGACACCTGGCATTGGAACTACCCAATTTCCAGGTGCTTGAATTGATCAAAGGGAAAACATGACGATTGAACTCAACAATCAGCCGAGAGCCCCGTCATTGTCTGAAGGACAGGAATAGACCCCCGGCTTATCCATAAAAAAAATCGGAAGAGCCGCCTTTGACTGCTAAAAGGTGGCTCTTCGTCAGGAGAGAGATGAAAAAGACAAAATGAGGTGAGGTTACTTCTCGACCCCGGTGAACACCACACCCTGCATGAAGACACGCTGGGCGAGGAAGAAGACGACCACTGGAAGCACCAGGGTGATGAGTGCCCCGGTCTGAATCAGATTGGGCAGGCGGCCGTAGAGGGCGTTGAACTTCTGAAGGCCAACCGAAAGAGGCCAGAGTTCAGGTTTGGAGGCCAGGTAAATAAGGGGGGTGAAGAAATCATTCCAGGCAAAGAAGAAATGGAACAGGCAGACCGCAGTGAGGGCCGGAATGGATTGAGGCAGGATCACCTTTGTCAACACCTGGAAAGGGTTGGCGCCATCGATCATGGCAGCTTCGTCCATTTCCCGTGGAATCTGCATGAAATATTGGCGCAGAAGGAAGACATTATAGGCGTTCGCAAAGAAATGCGGTACGATCAGAGGCAGGAAGGTGTTGGTCCAGCCAATCTTTGCAAAGAGAATGTATGTTGGAATGAGGGTAACCTGGGCAGGAAGAATGATGGAGGCAATCAGGATCATGAAGAGCGCATTTTTCCCGCGGAAATTGAAGCGAGAAAATCCATATGCCACCAGGATGGATGAGAGAACAGCGCCAAATGTACCCACACCAGCAATGATGAGAGAATTGACAAAAAGGCGCGGAAAATTCAGGTCCGTCCAGGCTTTTTCAAAGTTTTGCCACTGCGGATCTGATTTGTAGGCAGGTTCAAGAAGTCGCCAGTTGCCCACCCAGTGGATCTGGTCAGCTGTGGGATTGGCTGGATCAATGAACCAGCTTTCGGTGCGGGTCTTTTTAAACATGGCCAGTTCACGGATTCCAGTTTCAGTCGGAACCCGGTAAACTTCAAGGGCTTTTCCCTGGTAATCGAAAGTTACCCGTGAAAAGGGCCACCAGAACGGAACACCAGGGTCGCTCATCTGTGTTTCGCTTTTGAGAGCTGTAGTGAACATATATCCCAGCGGGGCCAGGAAAAGCAGAGTGATGAAGAGAGCCAGGGAGGTCACCAGCACCTTATTGAGAACATTCCGCTGCTGTAATTTTGAAAAGGGTAGGGCACGTTTTATGTCGCTCATATTAATTTTTCCCTTCGCCAGCGTAATATACCCATCGGCTGGATGAGTAAAACAGGAGAGCGGTCAGCACCAAGACGATAATGAAGAGCACCCAGGCCAGGGCAGAAGCATACCCCATCAGGTTATAGGTAAAGGCATTTTTGTAGAGATTCAGGTTGTAGAACAGGGTGGAGTCATTGGGTCCGCCTGTTCCATTTTTCAGAACATAGGCCAAATCAAAATACTTAAAGGCGCCAATGAGCATCAAAGTCATGTTGTAGAACAGGACCGGCGAAATCATGGGTATGGTGATGCTCCAGAACTGCTGCCAGCCGTTGGCGCCATCAATGGTGGCGGCTTCGTATAATTCATTGGGAACACCCTGCATGCCAGCCAATAAGGTCAGCATCAAGTTACCCAGCCCCCACAAACCGATGAGAACCAGAGCTGGATAGATCCACTGGTCAGAATTTAACCAGTCGGGTCCAGAAATACCGAATATTTCAATGCCCTTGTTCAGCCAGCCCGTCTGGGTATTCATCACGCCGGCCCAGACCAGGGCGCCAGCCACCACGGGGATCATGGAGGGCATATAGAAGAGGGTGCGAAAAACATCTTTGCCGACAAGACTCTTCGAGTTTACCAGCAGCGCCATCCCCAGACCAAAGGCAAAACTGATGGGAATGGCCAGAACGGCATATCGAACGGTAACACCAAGCGATTTCAGAACTTTGGCGTCCGTCACCATGGTGACAAAGTTATCCACACCCACAAACCGGGTGGCTTCAGCATTGACGGGACTGTAGTTGGTGAAAGAAAAAGCCAGGGTCGCCAGAATGGGAATAAGTGTGAAGAGGACAAACCCGATAAGCCAAGGTGAGATAAAAAGGTAGCCCCATCTTTCGCGGCTGCGTTCTAATTTTGAAAGACCGCGTTTTTTGCTTTTTAATTCGGCGAGTTTTTCTTGAGCTGAAATGGTCATGTTCAACCTCCGCGGGAAAAGGACGGGTGAAAGGCGGAAAGCGCTGATAAGAGGCGGGTGGACCGGTAGGACGGTCCACCCGCCTGAAAGAATTTTCGGAGCCTTACTTGACTTCGTCGAATACTTTTTGCAGTTCAGCAATCAGAGTTTCAAGTTCCTTGTCCAGATCCAGATCGGGGGTGGTCTGGTATTTGCTGGCGAAGGCAGTGTAGGTATCGGAAGCCTTGAGGAAGTTAGGCATACCCGATTCGTGATTGGGGTTGTCGGGGTAGTTCATCGAGTCGATGAAGACCTGGAAATCCACATTCGGGAATTTGGCTTTCATTTTTTCCAGGGCAGAAGCCTGTAGGCTGGCGCGGGCCGGGAAGGCACCGTAGACTTCGATCAGATCAGGGGCGAATTCACCGAGCATGAGGGACAGAACGGCGAAGGACGCATCGGCATTCTTGGTGCCCTTGAGGATGGCGAAGGTATCTGCATGCATCTTGGCCGTGGTCTGACCATTGTAAGAGGGGATGGCAGCCAGATCCCAGTTGGCAACTTTGTCGGCGCAGCAGGTGAACCAGGTGTGAATGGGGGTCATGGCAACATGGCCGGAATTGAAGGTGTTGCCCTGGCCGAGGTAATCGGAATTGACATAGTTGTCATTGGGGATGAAGTGGTCTTTCCACATACCATCATAGTACCACTTGGCGGCTTCTTTCCACACGGCGGGCAGAACAGCCTTGCCGTTATCATTGAAGCTGCCAGCGCCAAAGAAGGTCCATTTGCCGCGGATATCGGTCCACATGGCATCATAGCCGAACTGGGTGATATTTTCGGCATCGAAACCCGCATCGTTGGGGGTGTTGCCCGTCTTATCCACGGTCAGTTGCATGGCAATTTCGCGCAGGGCAGCGAAGTCCCAGGTCTTGCCATTGTACTGCTCACCATATTTGTGGGGGGGATAAGGCAGACCTGCTTCATCGAAGAGGTCCTTGTTGTACCACAGGGCGGAGGGATACACAGCGAAGGGCAGGCCTACCTGTCCCATTGGCCCAAGCTTGTAGAATTCAATGAGGGCCGGGTTGAAATCAGAGGTGTCGTAATTATTCTTTTTGATCAACTCTGAAAGATCAAGCCAGGCGCCTTCAAAGGACCACAGGCCGCGCACACCAACAGGCCCAACGATATCGGGAACATCGCCGGAAGCAATCTGGGTCTTCAGGACATCGTAGGCGGTGGCATTCTGGACCACATCCATCTGCAGGCAGTATTTGTCACCGTATTTGGCATTGAATTTATCGAGGAAAGCGGTTTCTTTGACGATTTCTTCGGGATTGCCGCCAGCGCCGAGGCCGATGAACCAGCGCACGGGAGTGCCGGAACAGTTGCCGCCGAGGATGGTGGCGGTGGGGGCGGCGGTGGGTTCTGGCTGAGCAGGAACAGCGGTAGGCTCAACAACAGGGGCCGCGGTGGCTTCCACTTTGGCCGGAGCGGCAGTGGGTTCAACCTTGGCCGGTACAGCGGTGGGCTCAGCGACTTTAGTGGGGGCAGCGGTGGGGGTAGTGCAGGAAGCCAGGACAAAGCTGGCAATGACCAGTAGGGTCACAAGAATATTAATACGTTTGGACATGTCTTCCTTCTCCTCAAAAATGTTAGGAATTGAATTTTGATCATCAATGGGTTTAGATCTATTCATGTATCAGGGGAAACAATCACCTCCTTCGAATGGTAAAGATGCTTGATTCGATTTTTCAGGGTTTCCAAGATATTAACCGGGAACGATCCCGGTAACTGGTAAATTAAAATCAGGCTATTCGCTCGCCGCTGGATTCACGAACTACAAGTTCGACATCCATCATGACACGCTGCGGCGGTTGAGGGCCGTGTTCAATCATATCCAGCAAAATATCCACTGCACAGGCACCAAGGCGGGAAATAGGCTGGCGGATGGTGGTCAATAAGGGGGAAGCAGAAACAGCCGGAGGCAAATCATCAAAACCGACAACGGCAATATCATTGGGAACAGAAAGACCGGCTTCCTGGATGGCGCGGATGGCGCCACGAGCCATCATATCATTTCCGACAAAAACAGCATCAGGATGATGCGGCAAAATTTGCAGCATGGCCCGGTAGCCGCTGGGTTCAGAATAATCGCCTTCAGCAGTTAATTCTTCACGAATGGGGATATTGCGTTCATGAAGGGCCTTTAGATAGCCCTCTTTGCGATCCAGACCGGTTGTGGTCAGCAAAGAACAATGGATGGCGCCGATGCGCTGCCGTTTCAGGCGGATGAGATGCAATGTGGCCAGATAACCACCTGAAACATTATCGACATCGATATAACTGACACCACTTTGCATCGGGCGGCCCAAGACGATGAACGGAATATCTGTTTTCATCAATTTCTTGACCAGAGTATCATCGGTATTGCCCACCTGAAGAAGGATACCGTCCAATTGTCCCCGGCGGGTGAGGCGTGGATAAATGGTTTCAGGGTCGCCTTCCAAAAAGAGGGAAAGGGTTTTGTTATAGTGATTACAGCTTTGGGCAATTCCCTGGGTTAGCTGAGGAAAGTAAGGATCTGTGAAGAGGCCGCCAACTGTATTACAGATAACCAGCCCAAGGATATCAGATTGTTTATTGCGCAAGGAGCGGGCGGCCGAGTTGGGTTGATAGCCGGTTTCGCGAATGATCTGCAGTACCCGTTGGCGGACTTCTGGATGGACATCAGGCTGGTTATTGACCACGCGCGAAACAGTCGAGCGCGAGACCTGGGCCATTTGGGCGATTTTTTGAATATCCATTCGAGTCATGCTGTCGTGATTTCCATCCGAGAGAATTGCCGGGATCGTTCCCAGTTATGTTCATATCATACAGGATAAAAAGGGGCTTGTCAAGTCCCGAAAATGACTGAATTTGGTATATACAGTAAGATTTTATATAAAAATTGGGATCGATCCCAGATTGCCGCCTTATGAATCATGGGTAGGCACACAGAGGCCAAAAAAAGAATATTCCACTCGTTTCCCGATAGGCACCTGGTTTGATGGGTAAGCGGGCTGAAGAGTCTATGGATGGATAGAATGCAGGTCGGTGATTTTTGTCAGCCGCAGGTAAAGCGGATGCAAAAATTTCCGGTTTTTAGGGTGCATTTTGTTGCTTCCTATAAAATTTTGACATATACTTAATTTAGATTCCAAGGAGGTTGTATGACCAAGTTGATTGGCATTTTAACGGCGGGAGGTGACACGCCGGGACTGAATGCAGCCTTGAGGGGTCTGGGGAAGGCGGCCATCGAGGCATTTGATATGCAGGTGATCGGCTTTTTCGATGGATTTCGCGGGCTGATGGAAAACCGCACCATTCGCCTGGATGAGTCCAACCTGTCCGGAATTTTGACCCGTGGCGGTACGATTTTAGGAACAAGCCGGGATAAACCCAATTCGATGCCTTTAGGGGGACAACTTCTGGATATGACAGACACAATGGTTGAGAATTATCACAAATATCACCTGGATGCTCTTGTTTGTCTGGGCGGCGGGGGAACCCAAAAAAGCGCTTATCGCCTGATGAAGAAGGGGCTGAATATCCTTACGCTGCCAAAAACGATCGACAATGATGTGGATTTTACAGATGTAACCTTTGGATTTGATACTGCTTTGGGAATAGCCACTGAGGCAGTGGATCGACTGCACAGCACAGCGCACAGCCATCATCGAATTATCGTAGTTGAGGTCATGGGACATAATGCCGGCTGGCTGGCTCTGGGTGCAGGAATAGCCGGAGGAGCAGATGTTATCCTTATTCCAGAGATTCCATATAACATACAGAAGGTAGCTGATGCTATTTTGAAACGCAGCCAGGGAGGGAAACGTTTCAGCATTGTGGCTGTATCAGAAGGAGCACTGTCAATTGAAGATTCTGCGATGATTCAGGAAGCTGAACAGACTTTGCTGAATGCGAAGAAGAAATCACAGAAAGAAGCAGCCACCAACAGGCTGTTGGAATTGCAGCAACTGCGCACCAGCCGGACGATGCGCCTTGCTTCAGAACTGGAGAGATTGACGGGGCTTGAATCTCGTGTTACCATTTTAGGATACCTGCAGCGGGGCGGCACTCCCTCAGCCGCCGACCGTCTGCTGGCCACCCGCCTTGGAACCGCAGCAGCAGAACTGATTTATAAAGAGAAATTCGGGGTGATGGTGGCAGCGCGAGGAGAGACAACCCAACCTGTTGAATTGGAGCGGGTCGTAAATCGCCGACGGCTTGTTCCTTTAGATCACAGCTGGATTACAAGTGCACGCAGGGTGGGTACCAGCCTGGGGGATTAGAGGTGTGGGTATGCTGAGTCGCCAACGATTTGCCGTACTGCTGCTAGCAATCCTGATGGCCATGGCATTTCTATTATATTCATCCATGCCTGTTGCTCAGGCCGCGGATGGCGGTGGCGGCCGCTTCAAGACAGTGGAAGTAGTGTCTATCCGCTATACCTGGTCCATTATTGCCAGAGAAACAGGACAAAAGATTTGCACGGTCAGTGTTGAACATGAGGGGTTTCCTGAGGGGGGAGAAATATTTGCAGCCTGCGGAAGCAACCTGGCGCCTTTTTTACCTACAGTCAATCCGAAAACCACCAGCACGCCGTCTGGCATCACACCCACTCCCGGGCCAGTAGAGTATAAGGAACTTTATAAAGCTATTTACTGGCTGCTCATTTCTCAGGAAGAGATCAGGACGATGGAACAGGTGGCGGTTCCTCCCATGTCGATCGTGCTTGTCCCCGGAGAAGATCAGCCGGATGCAGCTTATGTGACCATCATCGCCACTGAACCTGATCCCGATTTTTGGGTAACTGGAATTTACGGAACACTGGAAGGACGGGCGTTTGCATGTGAAAAATCGCCCTGTCTTGTTCCGGTGCGGCACGATTCCCAGATCATCTACTGGGCCTCTTCATCTCTTGGGGACGAAAGCGATCATTATTCCGCTAATTTGCGTGTAGCATACTACCCTAAGGGTTATCGGGTTATCGTCAATCAGGCAAATGTGCCCAAAAATTATGTGGATACTTGTGTGGCTGATATTTGGGGAGGGCTCACTGCAGGGTCTTATCCGGAGTGGGATACCCTGCCGGTTGCCCCAGAAGGTTTGAATACGGCTAAAACGCTGCACTACCTTGCGGGCAGGTTGATTGCCGCAGGGGCGGTGGATGCCAAGGAATGCGATGGGGGAGGGCTGCAGCAGAATGGCTATCCCAATGCCTGCGGCCTTGAAAAGGCTCGTCCCTTGATGTATCAATGGCAAAATCAATTTGATCCGGTTATTTGGAGTGTGTCCCGAGAATTGGGCATTCCAGCCAAGATGATCAAATCCGTCATTGAACAGGAATCGCAGTTCTGGCCGGGAAATGCGCGCGCTATTTTCCTTGAATATGGTCTATCGCAGGTAAATGAACTTGGTATTGACGTATTATTCCGGTGGGATAAAGGGCTGAAAGACCTGATATGCCCGGGTTTGATATTTGATTGCACCACCAGTTACCAGCGATTGGATGCGCTCTCACAGGCGACTTTACGCGGCGGTTTATTGTCCTCCATCAATGCAGAATGCCCATCCTGTCAATATGGTGTCGATATAGAAAAAGCTGATTTCAGTGTACGCACGGTGGGATATTTTCTGCGTGCGAACTGTGAGCAGACCGGTTATATTATGGCAAAACAGGGCGGCGCTGCCAGCATTGATGATATGTGGAAATTTACAATGCTGGCCTACCACAGCGGATATGGCTGCCTCGAAAAATCACTGATTAACACGCAGAATGCGCAAATGGCCATGAACTGGCAGAATGTGTCCCAGTATCTTGAAAATTGCGGTGATGGCAAGGAATATGTTTCCAATTTGTGGATGCGTCTTGAGCAATACCAACCTTATAAACCTACACCAGCCGCTGGAGCTGTAGCAACTTTTCAACCAGTGGCCGCAACTTTCACGCCGCAGCCCTCACAAGCTACCCGCACTCCCACACGCGTGCCCGCCCTGATTGATGGAACCCTCACTATTCAGGTGTTTGTTGATAATAATGAGAATGGAAAAATGGATGAGGGAGAGGGCGTGGATGGCGAAACGGTGGAAGTGATGTTTGCCAACCAAACCCGGGCGGAGGAGACTCTGTCCGATGGGTGGGCCTATGTTCCTTTCTTTCGCCAGGTTCCCAATTCCACAGCAGAAGTTCACCTGCCTTATCTCGGACGATCTATGACTGTAGAAATATCGCCTGAAGGGCAGATATTTATTACTTTCCCAATTCCTCCACCAATTTTGCCCGGGGTGTTGCCCTGAAAGGGGGGATGCAATGTCAGATCAACCAGAATCGCAAACGCCAGTACCAGAATCTGGTGAAAGCCATGATGAGATATTACGTGCCAGTTTGACATCTGGGCGAACAGAAGATTCGCCTGATGTGCATGTATCGCTTTGGGGACGAATCCGGCAAGGCTTTTCAGAAACGGTAGGCCTAATTCGAAATCGATGGACAAGGAATACTTTAGCACCTGGGGACGATCTGGAAAGCAATGGCCCTACACTTCCATATTCAGGAACTGAAGAGGGAAAACCGCCCCGGCAGATACAGTCAGACCAATCACCAGCAGATGAATATGAAATCCTAAAAGGAAAGTTACAGGAAATGGTGGCTCCTTCTACGGAAGGTGAGAGCATTTTGCTCACAGAAGAAGACCTGCAGATTCCAGATAGAAGCCGCGATGAAGGGGCTGTGGACCGCATAAACGAGGAGGCCCCTGTGGTTTTTATCCAGGTGGACGCACCCATAGAAAAGTCCATCCCACCTCAAGGTACCTTGGATCCAGAATTAGCCATGTTTTTTGATCCAGAAGAGCTAACAGTCAAACCGCTCCAAACGGCTCGAAATGGCGAGAACCTGAGACCATTACCAACGACTCATGAACTGGATGAACTCAGAGTGCTGAATTCTTCACAAGAAAAACCCGCACAACGGGTGATTGATTTTGATATTCAGGTTGAGTCGTCGCCTTCACTGAGCCAGACGGATCATCACGACGAAATTGTAGAACCGGTTATACCGGTAGATAATATTGAGGCGGTTATGCCGGAATGGCTGCGGGAATTTGAAAGCCAGCATGACCAGGAAAATGCAAAACCTGACCTTGTGGAAAACCGCCAGCCATTCACCCTTGAGGAATCACCCATATCTCCTCTAGAGCGGCTTCAGCAATTTGATCCATCAACTGGCGACCATCAAGCGCAACCAGACAGCCCTAATCGCCCCCAGCCTTTTTCTGAAGGGGAACAGTTTGAGTGGCCGATTGAGGATGAAGCCGAATATGCTGTTGATGCAACCATCATGGGGGAAGGAGAGCCTGAAGATCTGGCAGGGAGGCCTATTGAGGAGGTTGATGAGCCTGTAGAAGGCTCCATTACCCCCTCTATTGACGTTGTTTCTGATCAAGGAGAGCCCCCCGTTTTATCTGAGACTTCTATGCCGTCACAGCCTGCCAAGACCACCGGGTCATTATTATCATTCCTTGAGCAGAAACAGGAAGGGGCAGCAGATATTGCAAAGGCAGCAGAGATGCCTTTTACCCTGGTTGATTCCGAAGATACAGCGCATGGAGAAGCTTTTATTGGAGAACCTCCTTCCTCTTCCGCAACGGGAGAAGGAAATCAACTGCCGGATGATTTTTCCGATTTTCTCCAAAAATTACAGACTCTCGATGAAACTCTGGTAGAACCTGTTCAACAGGAAGAACTTGGTGCAGAACAAGAAGCCGATGAAGGCTCAATACCCGCAGCCACAGAGCCAGAGGTAGAATCGCTTTCTGAGGTGGAAAAATATACAAAGGACGCGGCTGATAATTGGGAACGCTGGGGTTATGGGTTTGAAAGCCAATCAGTGGAAGAGACTGGGACGACGACCTGGTTTGAGACGGAAACCGAAGAAGCGCCGCCAATTGTTCGCGAAGATGATTTATACCATCCTCCTGAAATTTCGGTCTCCCAATCGGAAGATCAAGCAGCCTGGCAGGCGCCGTTCACTGAAGATATTGATCAAATTCTTGCAGCAGCAGAATCCGAAGGGCTTATTATCTCGAATCCAACAGAAGCCGGTTCTGCTACCACTTCATTGGAGTATGGCGGGAGTGAAACAGAATCATCTGATGACACCTGGCGTTCCATGTTTGGTGCCACGGAATATTCGCCAGGATCCAAAGCCGGAAAGGCTGTCCTGGACGATGTTCATGTACAAGCGGATGGAACGATTGGTGGAAATATTCGGCTTTTCTTTCGCCGGATGAAGAACTGGTTCACCAGCCTGAGCCGGGTTGATAAAGCTTTGTTAGGTCTGGTGGTGGTGTTGATTGTGGTTGCGATTTCCGTGGGGTTTATTCAGAGAATACAGGCAGCGCCCACGATTCCAATTCAAACAAAGGAACCTGAAACGGTCCTTGTTGTCAATAATGAAAGCTTTATTCCGGTCAGCCTCGAATTACCAGGAGGATGGTTTTTTGATTTATCGATGGGCGAAGTGGTTGATGGGAGATGGCAACCCAAGGGGGCAGAATGGCTAGCTGGCACAGAATTGCGCAGGGTGATCGCTTTGCCGTGGAGCAGTTATCTGGAGGCTTACATCAAGGCACTGCAGCCAGGCGATACCATCAAAATATATATGGATAACGAACAGTCGCTTGTCTATAAGGTTGACAGAGTGGAACAAGTAAGGGCGGATGAAAAAGATATTCTTTCCGGAAATGATCTTTCGATGATTATTATTTTATCTCAACCAGAGTCCAGCAGCCGCTGGGTTGTTTTCTGTAAACGATAAATGAGGTTCGGTCATGAAAGAGACGCTAAACATCTTGATATTAAAATCCCTGTTGACTTTTGCCACTATCATTGAAGCCAGAGACCGTTACACAGGAGGGCATACCTGGCGGGTCAGTCACTATGCCAGGGAATTGGCCATTAAAGCCGGGTTCTCGCAATCAGAGGTTTTCTTGGCTGGTTTGGGTGGATTAATCCATGATCTTGGTAAGGTGGGCATTACCGATTCAATTCTAAATAAAAACGGAAGCCTTACGCCAGAGGAATACTACCATATTAAAAAACACCCCGATATCGGCCGCATGATTGTTCGTGATCACCCATTGGCAGCAATTGTGGAGGATGTCATTTGGCATCATCATGAACGCATGGATGGAAAAGGTTACCCCAACGGATTTGAGGGTGACCAGATCTCGCCCATTGCCAGAGTTGTCAGCATTGTGGATGCATTTGACGCCATGACCAGCACACGAGCATATCGTCAAGGAATGGCACCAGAAGCAGCCTATCAAATCTTGTCTGCGGAGAGCGGGAAACAGTTTGATGCCAGATTTGTAAACATTTTTCTTGAAATGGGTCAGACGGAGCAGCTAAACCATATCATTGGACATTCAGGAGAAGGCAGGTTAATGGTCCTTTGTCCCGCCTGCGGCCCTGTGATTGCCATTTCTCTGAACGCTGCAGAGGGCGACCTGATTGTTTGTCCGGGTTGCACGGGTGTGCACCGGCTACACCGTCAGGGCGAGACATTTGTTGTTGAATGGACTGGCAAAGAGGATCCGACTATGACGCCACAACCGGACCCGGAAACCATCGAAGATTTTGTGAAAATGGCCCCAAGAGAAATTGAGGTCCCTGCAGGCATGGGTTAATTTGCCTTTTCAGCATCAGGAAATTCAATACGGAAAGTGGCTCCTGGATCTGGAAGATTATTTCTGACGCTAATAAATCCGCCGTGGGCATCAATGACCTGCTTGCAGAAAGCCAGGCCCAAGCCTATTTGAACCACTCCTTCCTTCCTCATCTGGACAATTTTGAACTTATCAAATATATCTTCCAAATAAATATTCGGAATTCCCGGACCCTCGTCATAAAATTCAATGAAAATCCATTGTTTTTGGGTACAGTGCCCAAGTCTGACACCAATTTGTTTGTCATTAGGGGTATATTTGATCGCGTTGTAAAGAAGATTATCGAAGACACGGATTAAGAGACTGGTGTCTGCCATAACAAAAGTAGCTTGCGATTCCTTCTCAATATTTATTGGCTGGTTGCGGGATGAAATGATCGGCTGGTAATTTTGGACAATCTGGTTAATCAGAGAGAAAATATCCACTACCTGTGTATTGAGAGAGAGTCTTCCACCCTCCATTTTGGCAAGCATCAGCATATCATTGAGATAATCGTTCATACGCTGTGCCTGGCCGACCAGTTTATGTGCACGCTCACGGACTTCTGAGGAGTTGGTTTCATCCATTTCCAGCATCTGCCCATGGCCAAGAATGATGGTCAAGGGAGAGCGCATATCATGCACAATCATATGAGACATATCATCCCGCATCTCAAGAGAAGACTGCAAGCTGTCGTATAAATTTTTGATCCTTAACATGGATCTGACCCTGGCGCGCAGTTCATGCCCATTAACAGGCTTGGATAGAAATTCATCTGCGCCAGAATCCAGTCCTCGAACCAAATTTTCTTTGCCTTGCAAAGCTGTAACCAGAATGACAGGAATAGGCTTCCATACGGGGTTGGCCTTGATGCGGCGGCAAACTTCGTAACCATCCATTTCAGGCATCATAACATCCAGAAGGATCACGTCAGGCGGCGTCTGTTCCATTCTGATCAAACCTTCAGGCCCGCTGCTTGCAGAAACGATGGTATAGCCATCCATCATCAAGAGCGCCTCGAGCGCTTCGGTCACGGATGGTTCATCGTCAATAATGAGGACCAGATTATTCATGTTGCCTCCAATGTTGAATCAATCAGGGAGATCAATTTTTCCGTAGTGATGGGGTAGGCAATAAACTCTACCGCACCTGCCTGAAGGCAAAGGGATTTCTGACCGGGAAAAACCAAAGAGGCCAGAGCAATTATGGGGGTTAATTGATACCGGTCAGAGATGTGCAATTGAGATATGGATTGCTGTTCAGGGTCGGCGGTGTTGTTGGGATTGATGATGATCAGGCGCGGTTTATATATGCGGTCAAGAGAAATGGCCTGATCAACATTGTGGGTGTGGTGGGCATCGATCCCAGCAAAGATCAAGATCTGGCAAAGATGATTGGCGGTGGTTTCGTTATCGTCAATGACAAGGATTTTCTCACCCGGATAGCGTGACTTGAGGACTGGATGCTGCTGTTGCTCAGTGTCTTGCTGAATGACCTGAGCCTCCTTTTTCCAGGGAAGAATAATGGCAAAGCGGCTTCCTTGTCCAGATTCACTCTGCAGAGAAATGCAGCCGTGATGCATTTGGGTCATGTGGAGAACCAGGGTGAGGCCAAGTCCGGTGCCAGAATACTGCCTTGCCAGAGAACTGTCCAATTGGACAAAAGGCTTGAAAAGCCGAGGAACATCCATTTCCTTAATACCAATACCCGTATCCCAAACTGCCAGTGAGATGGCCTTGTTTTCGCCATCTCCTGTGACATCAAGGCCAATGGATCCCCCTTCAGGGGTAAATTTAACCGCATTACTGAGAAGATTGATGAGCATCTGGCGCAGACGTCTTTCATCTGCCCAAACGGCGATGACATCGGGGGAGTAATGGGTATGAATGGTAATATTCTTCTTGCGAGCGGTTTCAGCAATGAAGCGAATGCTGGCATCGCAGACCTGACGCACGGGCACCAACGAGTATTCCAATTCCAGGCGGCTGGCTTCGATGCGCGAGAGGTCAAGGATATCATTAATGAGATTCAGAAGGTGAGTTCCGCTTTCTTCAATGGTGTGCAATGACCTTTTTTGTTTTTCGGTTAGCGGCCCATAAACTTCGCCTTGCAGGGCTTCAGTTAAGCCCAAAATACCCGTCAGCGGGGTACGTAATTCATGATTCATTGAGGCGACGAAGGCATCTTTTGCCCTGGAGGCTCGGGCCAGTTCAACGTTGAGGGCTTGAAGTTCTGCTGTCCGTTCCGCAACTCGCAATGAAAGCAGATTGCGTTCGTTTTCGAGAGCTTTTTCCATTTGAAGGCGTTCGGTGATATCCCGGGCCGCGGCATAAATATAGTCACCTTGAGGATGGGCTTTCCATTCGAAGAAACGGTAGGAGCCATCCTTACAGATATAGCGGTTGATGAAACTCAGGGTTTCTATGCCTTCTTTAAGGCGAGATTGTTCAGTCAGTGTTGATTCTCGATCATCCGGGTGGATCAAGTGTATGTATGGGGTGGCCAGTAACTCGTCAATTGAAAATCCCAATATATTTTCCCAGTATCTATTTAATTTTATAAAATACCCTTGAAAATTCGCAATACAGAGAAGATCCAGGTTGACGCTGAAGAAGTTTTCCAGTTGCTGTTCACTTTCTCGCAACGCTTCTTCTGCCAGGGAACGGGAAATAACGCCACCTATCTGAGCGGCAATGGATTCCAGTGCGCGCGGCGCGTTTGGCTGAATGGTGGGATGCGTCTTTGAGGCAACATTGATGCAGGCTGAAATTTGCCCTTGATGCATGACTGGAATGACCGCCAGAGATTGGAACATTTCATGAGGAGGAAACTGGAAAAAAACAATCTGACTGGCTTCAATATATTTCGGTTTTCCATCCATAACAAATTGTTCGCGAGGACTTCCAGGTTCTATGCAACAATACTCGCTGACGAATTCTTCAGAAAGATTGGTATAGGCGATCAGGCGGAGAGCTCCAGTTTTATCAATAAGATATATCCCACCGCTGTCCATACCAGACACCCGGATTGCGGTTTGAAGGCAAATGTCGAGTATTTCCTTGATATCGGTTGCCTTACTCAAGAACTGACTAAGTTGATATTGGTTTTGCAGATTTTCTTCCGCTGACCGGCGTTCGGTGATATCTTCTCCTGAGAAGAGGATCCCAGTTGGCGACTTATTTTCATCTTTCAAGAGGGCGTTGTGGAAGGCAATCAACCGATCCTTGCCTGATAATGTGTGAACCAGAATTTCTACGTATTCATAACGGGTATACCAGGCTTTATCAGGGTGATTGATGAGATCCTGGGGTGTCGTCACTCCCTCAGGAAGAGCGCAAATCTCTGCCCAATTCTTGCCAATCACGTCTTCGATGAGGTGATATTCCAAAATTTGGCAGCCTTTGCGGTTGATCATCCGGATAACGCCAGACATATCCAGAACACCCAGCATGACCCCCGCCACATCAAGATAGCGCTGGAGAATATCGCGCTCGTTCTTTAATTGCCACTGAGCCTGCTTCAAAAGGGTGATATCCTGGAGCATCAATAGTCCAGAAATAATTCTATTATTAGAATCCAGCACGGGTACCACCAATGCCAATATATGAAATTCCCCCTTGGACATTTCAAAACGAGCCAATTCGCCATTGAGGGCTTTTTGGCAGGCTTCTTTGATGTCACTTAATCCGGTCATTGAGGCTAAGGCGATGTTATTCCCGACCAGCCGTTCAGGTTTCATACCCAACTGCCGGATGATTTGCCCTTCAGCAAGAACTATATTCAAGGAGGTGTCAAATAGGACCACCATGGTCCCTGGAAGGTTTTGTACCAGAGTTAAATAGCGAGCTTCGCTTTCACGCAGGGATTGAATCATGCGAGCCCGTTCCGAAATATCGTGACCGAAAACGCTGACTCCCAGGCACGTTCCATTGGCAGTTAAAACGGGGTTGAAAGTGTATTCGACCCACTGTAAGCGGTGGGAAATACCAGGCAGGGTGAGTGTGAACCGTTCACCTTCCAAAGCCCTTTGATAAGCGTTTTTCCATACCAACTGTATCTCATGTGGAAGTCTGGCGTCAATTACAGACTGTCCTTTGACCATTGGTGATAGCCCGGCTAATTCCATCCCCCTGATTGTGGATTGATTAAAAGTCACTGCATTAAATTCGGGATCAACCGACCAGATAAAATCGTCTGTGTTTTCAATCAATGAGTTTAGCCAGAATTCACTTTGGCGGAGAGTCTCTTCAGCCTTCTTTCTGGCAGTAATGTCTCGGACGATGAACAAATGTAAACCGGGTAGAAAATTGGGCACGGCATGGTATTCAAGGGAAACACGCCGTTGACTCTTTAAAATAGTCTCAACTTCACCTTCTGTGGGTTGGAGGCAAGGGTAATTGGTGATGATGGCTTTGACGTTATCCCTATAATCATCTGGAACAAGATCCAATAGATTCTTATTGACGAGTTCCTCTGAAACAAAGCCAGATATTTCGCAGCCAGACGGATTAACAGACAAGATCGTACCATCATGACGACAAACGAAAAGGCCATCTTTGACGTTATCTACAATGGCCTGGAGCCATTGTTTATTGCGCTCAAGCTCCAAAGCAGCTTCTTTACGTTCAGTAATATCTGTATGGATGCCCGCCACACGAGTGGGCTTTCCATCTTTATCCCTGGCGATGATGCGTCCTCGGCTGAGGATCCAGCGATAAGAGCCATCTTTGGCGCGCATGCGAAATTCGTTTTCATATGGTAGTCCCGTCTCGTGAAGCAACTGCATTTTTCTTCTGGTTTCTTCAAAATCATCTGGGTGTACCAGAGATTCAAATTGAAACTGCGTATAGTCGAACTCATCGGGCCGATATCCCAGAATTCCCAGGTAACGCTGGTTATAGAAGGTTTTGCCTGATGCAATATCGGTATCCCATAATCCTTCATTGGCTGCTTCAAAAGCCAAACGCATACGTTCTTCGCTGATTTTTGTGGCCGAGATGGCGTTGCGCAAGTCGGTTTCTAATCTTTTGCGTTCAGAGATATCGACAATGCTGATGATCAAGCTTTTTTGCTTATCAATTTCGACGGGCATAATAGAGACGGCTGCTGGCAGAGGATGGTTCGTCTGATAGGCACATGAGAATTCAAACGCAGTAACCATACCATTCTTTTTAAGGAGGTGCATGGCTTTCTTGAACTCTTCAGGGATTGAGAAGAGTTGTTGGAGTTTAATTTTTTCTGAGAGAAGGATATCGCGAGGAATACCACTGCGTGCCAGGAAGGTATCGTTGGCCAGGAAGCAAACCCCGTCCGAGTAACGGGCGACCACCAGACTATCGGGACTGGAATTGAAGAGAGTATAAAAACGTTGCTCGCTTTCAGAGAGTAAGTCGATCGTGTCTTGAAGCTGCTGGTTAATATCTTCAAGTTCTTCGTTCTGAATCTGCAATTTTTCACTTTGTTCTTTGATTTGCCGATTTATGTCACTTAAAGCTGCCTCAATCCGTTCGCGTTCAAGAATTTCTCTGCGCAGCAATTCATTTGATTCCTCAAGTTGACCGGTACGTTTTTTCACTGCTTCTTGGATGGGACGCCTGGTTTCTTCCAGAAGATCTTCCTGCTGCTTATTTTCCATAAGGATGGCCAACAGGGCAGTCGCGTTGCTTAGAATTTTCAAGGTTTCAATCGAGAGGCGGCGGCCTAAAACGAAAATATACCCAAATTGGCGCTGGCCTGTTGCAATCGGAAAAGCTCCAGCCGGCGGACGGGTTCCGGGAGCAAAAAATTGTACAGTGCTTCCTGGGAGAAGTCTGGCTACGGATTCGCAAAATTTTTGAGGGATGAGGGAATGTGGCTGTACATTCGACAAAGCAAGCATCAGACTGAGCAGATTGTTTGCAAGATTATCAGCGTTCATGGGATTTCCTCAAAAGAAATCGGCTGATGAAAACCATGAAGAAGTGGTTGATCATTCAGACACCGAAAAAAACACGCTGAAACATTTGACCTATCCAGCATCTCTGGTCTAACACACCCATTGAAATTAAACAGGCTTGATCTTCAGCTTTCTTTTCACCCATGTCTGAGCAGTTTCAAAATGTATTTATTGATTATTATGACATGATGGAAAAATAAAAGCAAACCAATTCAATCATGGTTTTGTTTGACCTTACACCTCTATGGAATGTGGATAGTTTTCGGAGATAGATAAACTCTACCCAGCTGCCAATTTTTTCAGATAGAATAACTACTCAGGGGTAATTCTAAAAACGCCTTATGATAGTTTTCCTTCCCCAACCACCGCCCACCGGCGGGGGCCTAAGAAATTGAGTGATGTTTTGTGCCCGCTTTGCGGGCATAAAACATCACTTGCGGTTAAACTCCTGGCTGCAAAACAATCATTCACCCATAGAAACGCTCAAAGAGCAATATCGCTGGTCTTTTGACTCGTGCCCGAGTAGTTATCAGATAGAGTTATTGTGGATGGGGGTCCAAAAGCGAGGTTGAACCTGTTCTCAGTAAGCTGCGGCAGGTTTGCCAGATGGCATCAAACATGGTTTGGGTTAACCTTCCAGTTTGAGTGTTCTGGCGACTGGGATGGTAGGACGCCAGGAGCCATGGCCGTCCGCTCCGGGATTCAATCAGGACACCATGTGAAAATGGGGAACTGCCGCTGAGATTCAGAATCTTTAAGCAGGCGTCAAAAGCGATTTTACCCAGCGCGACCAAACCTTTGAGGTTTGATAAAGCGGTCATTTCGGCTTGAAGGTAAGGCAAGCAGGTTTGGATTTCGACTGGAGATGGTTTGTTATCGGGCGGAGCGCAGCGGCAAACCGCACTGATGAACAAGCGATTCAAGGTCAGTGAATCACCGACTTGGATGGCAGTTGGCTGGCTGGCAAAGCCGGCTCTGAACAGAGCTGGATACAGAAAATCTCCAGAGGCATCGCCGGTGAACATACGGCCAGTGCGGTTTGACCCATGAGCGCCGGGCGCCAGGCCAACAACCAGGATCTCTGCACAGGGATCACCAAAACCAGGAACAGGCCTTCCCCAATAGACTTCATTACGGAAGGCACGTCTTTTTTCAACAGCCACCTGTTCACGCCAGGTCACCAGACGGGGGCATTTCTGGCAGGAGATGACATCCCCTTCGATTTCTGGGATTGTTCTTTTCGCCACCGTTTATCCTATAAAATCAATAAATGAACATGGCATCGCCAAAGGAGAAGAAACGATAATTCATGTCCACAGCCTGCCTGTAGGCATCCAGAATGCGTTCACGTCCGGCAAAAGCACTTACCAGCATCAAAAGAGTTGAGCGGGGCAGATGGAAATTGGTAATCATGGCATCAACTGCTTTGTAAGTATAACCAGGTAGAATAAACAGGGAGGTTGGGCCTGAAAAGGGCCTGACTCTCTGTCCATCCGCTGCCTGGATCGCGGCAGTTTCAAGTGTCCGCACGCTGGTGGTGCCAACAGCTATGATTCTTCCTCCACTGCGGCTGGTTTCTTTAATCTGATCAGCAACAGCAGGCAGCAATTCGCACCATTCTGTGTGGATCACATGCTCTAAAGGGTCATCTTCATTGACTGGGATGAAAGTGTCGAGACCGACATGGAGGGTGACAGAGGCAAATTGAATGCCTTGCTTTTTCAATAATTCTATCAGCTCAGGGGTAAAATGAAGGCCGGCTGTAGGGGCAGCAGCAGAGCCGGGCTGGGTGGCGTAGACAGTCTGGTAGCGCTCCGGGTCATTCAAAGGGGCATGGATATAAGGAGGGAGTGGGACATGACCAGCACGCTTCCAAAAATTTTCTATGGGTTGACTGAAGCGGAGAAGGCGGCGTGAACCTTCCAGCAATTCCACCACATGCGCGTGCGGGCCTTCTTCAATATCAAGCTCGCGCCCGGCGTTCAGTCCCTTACCCCCAACCATCACTTCCCAGGTCAGGTCATCCAGTTTTTTCAATAAAAGCAATTCCACCCGACCACCAGTAGGCACTTTGCGGGCATAAAGACGGGCTGGAATAACGCGGGTCTGATTGACGACCAGAAGGTCGCCGGGTTTGAGAAAATGTTGAATTTCCCAAAAGTGGGAGTGCGTGAGCTCCGATTCCTGCCGATTCAATACCAACAGGCGTGAAGAATGGCGCGGTTCAACCGGTACCTGGGCGATGCGTTCCAGGGGGAGGTGATAATCAAAATCAGAAGTTTGCATGAATAGTTATAGAAGGCGGGGTTGGGCTCCATTTCCCGGTCTGGGAATCTGGAGATGATCATAAGCCCGGGCTGTGGCTGTGCGACCTTGTGGCGTACGGTCAATGAAGCCGAGCTGTAACAAATAAGGTTCCACCACATCCATAATGGTATCGGGTTCTTCGCTGATGGAAGCAGCAATGGTATTAAGCCCAACCGGGCCGCCATTATATTTCTGGATGATGGTCAACAAAACTCGGCGATCAACCTCATCGAGACCAAGCGGGTCCACGTTGAGCAGGTTCAGGGCTTCAGAGGCGGATGCAGAGGTGATAACCCCATTGGCGCGAACAGAGGTATAATCGCGCACACGTCGCAGGAGGCGCAGCGCCACGCGGGGGGTGCCGCGGGCGCGGCGGGCGATTTCATTAATTCCTTCTGGATCGAAAGGCGTGTTTAACAAACGTGCGCCACGAGAGACAATCTGGTTCATGGCTGCCAGATCGTAAAAATCAAGGCGATACACGGCGCCAAACCGGGCTCGGAGGGGTGCAGTAACAAGAGCCAGGCGGGTGGTGGCGCCAATGACAGTGAAGCGAGGCAATTTCAGGCGAATGGAACGAGCAGAAGGACCTTTGCCAATGACGATATCAAGAGCAAAATCTTCCATGGCTGGATAGAGCACTTCTTCAATGGCGCGGCCCAATCGGTGAATTTCATCAATAAAGAGAATGTCGCCGGCTCTAAGATTGGTCAGAATAGCAGCCAGATCCCCTGGGCGTTCGATGGCAGGACCAGCCGTAATTTTGATATTGACGCCCATTTCATTCGCCAGGACATGGGCCAGAGTGGTCTTACCAAGGCCAGGCGGACCGTAAAAGAGAACATGATCCAGGGGTTCGCCGCGTTTTCTGGCCGCGTCTAATAGAATTTTCAGATTCTCTTTGACCTGATCCTGACCGATTAAATCATTGATCTGGGTAGGGCGAAGGGCCTGATCGATACGATCATCTGGGCGGGCATCACCATTCATCAGACGGTCACGGGTAGATTCGTCACTCATGGTTTGAATTATACCTCAAAATCACCCGAAACAAATGTTCTTGTTATGGGCCAGAAAAATTGAAATGGGATTCACGATTGAGGAAATGATGTTTGTAAGGTTTACGAATGAAGTGGGGTTTGACGAAAGAGCGGGTTTGGGGTAAACTTATCGGTTGTACAGGTGGGGCGTTTTCATTTATGAGTGAGAGAAGGAGTTTTTCATGGCTGTCACAAGCACTACTGGTAAGACGCCTTTTTCTATCCAACAAGCGGTGTCAAAGAACCGCTTAATGGGTTTATGGCGCATGATGACTGGCTACCGCTGGTATTACCTGGCGGCAGTATTTTTTTTGGCGGTGGCGGCTTTATCCAAAACCGAATTTTACCTGGTGATGCGGGATTTTGTGGACAATGTACTTGGAAAAGCCAGATTTGATAACACGTTGGTGATTTATGCCTTGGGATTGTTCGCCCTAGCAGTGACAGAAGGACTGGCATCCTTTATGAGCGGCCGCCTGGCAGCCAAAACTTCTGAAAGCATCACCCGTCGTTTGCGCAATGCCCTGTTTGACCATATTCAACATCTAACTTTTGCTTATCATGCAGAGACCCAGACAGGGGATTTGATTCAAAGATCCACATCAGATGTAGACGCTTTGAGGCGTTTTTATTCTGATCAGGCCATTGCAGCCGCCCGGATTACCCTGTTGTTTATCATCAATTTTTCTGCAATGTTGACCTTGAGTCCGAAATTAGCATTGTCATCCATTGTGGTAGTGCCTATTATTGTGGCGGTGAGCGCCTTTTTCTTCAAACGTGTATCCAAAGCTTATGAGGCTTTTCAGGAGCAAGAGGCTGTCCTTTCAACAACGTTGCAGGAAAATCTGACCGGAGTCAGGGTGGTGAAGGCATTCGCGCGACAGGATTTTGAACGCAGCAAGTTTGACAGTGATAATAAAAAGAAATATGAACGAGGGGTCAACCTTGCGATGATGCATTCGCTTTTCTGGCCAATTTCAGATGTTATATGCGGCGCGCAAATCATCATTGGCCTGTTTGTGGCTTCATCCATGACGATCAGTGGTGAGATCACCCTCGGAACATACCTTGCATATTCTGCCTTGATTGTCTGGATCATTTTCCCCATGCGCAACCTGGGACGGGTGATCGTGCAAATGTCCACCGGACTAGTATCTTACAATCGGGTCGCTGAAATATTGCGTCAACCTCAGGAAGACATGGACAGCGGAGAGATTTACCCTGAAAATGGCCTGAAAGGGGAAGTGGTGTTCGACCAGGTTTCTTTTGAGTACGAACCTGGAAATCCGGTTTTGAATAATGTCAGTTTCTCTTGTCAACCTGGACAGGTGATTGCTTTGCTGGGTTCAACCGGTTCTGGCAAAACCTCCCTGGTTAACCTTCTGCCGCGATTTTATGATGCCACCCATGGCGTCATTCGATTGGATGGCGTCGATATCAAACAATATTCAAGGCGTTTTCTGCGGCAGCAGATCGGCATTGTGGAGCAGGAACCATTCCTTTTTTCACGCTCAATTCGCGAGAACATCACTTATGGCGTAACACGCAATGTGACAAATGAGGAAGTGGAATCTGCAGCGCGTGCTGCTGCGGTTCATGATGTCATCCAAACTTTCCCAGATGAATACAAAACTCTGGTGGGAGAAAAGGGAGTGACCCTATCAGGCGGGCAGAAACAGCGTGTGGCGATCGCCCGCACTTTACTGAAGAATCCGCGCATCTTAATTCTCGATGACTCCACCTCCTCGGTGGATACAGAAACGGAGGCTGAAATCCGCGGCGCATTGGATGCGTTGATGAAAAATCGAACCACGTTCATCATTGCCCACCGGATACAGAGCATTATGACAGCAGATCTGATTCTTGTGTTTGACAAGGGAGAAATTGTGCAGTCAGGAACGCATGATACCCTGGTCAATCAGGACGGCATATACCGGCGAATCTATGAGATCCAGACGCGAATTGAAAGCGAACTGGAGGAGGAAATGGCCTGTGTCTGATTACGAAGAGCTTGAAGAAGAAGAGTATAAAACCCAAATCACGGGCAAGACATTATTTCGGATTGCCGCAATGATTAAACCCCATTGGAAATGGGTGGCGGGCTTTTTGGGAGCCATCGCCTTTGTTTCTGTGATTGATTCATTTGTGACTTACCTGGGCAAGCGGATCATTGATGAAGGTATTGCGGCCAGAAATGCCGACCAAGTTGTTCATTTACTTACGATCAATGCCGGCATCACCCTATTTCAGGCAATCATGGTATTTTTCTTTATTTACCTGGTGGCCATTCTGGGTGAAAAAGTGCGCTTTGACTTGCGGAAAATGATGTTCAATCATCTGCAGGACTTATCGCTATCTTATTACAGCCGCAAACCGGTGGGCTGGATTATGGCACGAGTAACCTCGGATTCGGATCGAGTGGCAGATCTGATGACCTGGGGCGTGCTGGATACGACCTGGGCGGTGATCAATATCATCACAGCCATCTTTTTCATGATTTCGATCAACTGGCAGATGGCCCTGGTGGTTGTTGCTACCATTCCGGTTTTAGTGTTTATTTCAATTAAGTTTCGCAAACGCATTCTCCTGGAATATCGCACGGTCCGTAAGATGAACTCAAAAATTACGGGTTCTTTCAATGAAAATATCACCGGAGTCAGAGTTGTGAAGGCTTTAAATCGGGAAGAAGAAAACCTGCGCGAATTCAGCCAGTTGACCGATCAAATGTACCGGTCCAGTTACAAGGCCGCCTGGATTTCAGCCTTGCTGCTGCCAACGGTTCAAATGGTGAGTGCGATTGCCCTGACTGTGGTGATCCTTTCAGGTGGAAAGCAGGTTGAATTTGGCGGCATGACGATTGGCGGTATTCAGGCCTTCATTTCCTACATCACCTTCATGATGTGGCCTGTGCAGGATATGGCGCGCATCTATGCAGAAATGCAGCATGCGGTGGCGTCTGCTGAACGAATATTCGGACTTGTAGATACGGTACCTGAAGTGCAGAACCGCCCGGATGCCATTGGGATCCAAAGCATCAAGGGTGATATTGTTTTTGAGAATGTGGATTTCTATTATGAACCTGAAAAACCGGTGCTGACTCACTTTTCATTAAGTATCAAGCAGGGTGAAACAATTGCCCTGGTAGGCCCAACCGGAGGCGGAAAAACAACCATTGTCAACCTGGTATGCCGTTTTTATGAACCAAAGAATGGTCGGATCACCATTGGTGGACAGGACTACTTGAATTTCAAGTTAGAGGATATCCAGTCGCGGGTGGGAATTGTCTTGCAAACCCCACATCTTTTTTCAGGGACTATTCGGGAAAACATTCGCTATGGACGTTTGAACGCCACAGATGAAGAGGTTGAACAGGCGGCTCATATCGCTGGCGCACATGATTTCATCCTGACACTGGATAAAGGCTACGATCAAAATGTGGGCGAAAGCGGTAATCTGCTGTCGGTGGGGCAGAAACAATTGATCAGTCTGGCCAGAGCCGTGCTTTCAGACCCGGAGATTTTTATCATGGACGAAGCCACCAGTTCGGTGGACACATTAACCGAAAGCCTGATCCAAAAGGGGATGGAGACTATTATGAAGGGGCGCACCAGCTTTGTGATTGCCCACCGCCTTTCCACCATCCGGCGTGCCGATAAAATTGTGGTTGTTGACGATGGCGGTATTGCCGAGATTGGCACTCACAATGAATTGCTTAGAAAACGCGGTCAATATTACCAACTCTATACTCGCCAGTTCAGGCAAGAAAAGGAAGATTCATATGATCCTTTTGCTGTTCCTGAACCCGTCCGGTAAAGAAAATTCAGCCCTCCAAAATAAGGAGGGCTGAATTATTATTACTCAAGAGCTTCGCGGGCTTTTTTGGCTTGCTTGCCGCGTTCTTCCGTTTCCAGAATGCGTTTGCGGATTCGGAAGGAAAGCGGTGTCACCTCAAGAAGTTCATCTTCAGCAAGAAATTCAATGGCTTCATCGAGACTCAGTTCGCGCGGAGGAACCAGACGGACTTCGATATCTGCATTGGACGAGCGCATGTTGGTCAGATGTTTTTTCTTGCACACATTCACAAGCAGATCAGTGGGGCGTTTTGTTTCTCCGACCACCATACCCTCATACACTTCGACGCCAGGGCCAAGGAAGAGAGTGGCACGTTCTTCAGCATTTTTCAGACCATAATTTGTGGTGGTTCCGGCTTCCCAGGCGACCACAGAGCTGGTTGAACGGGAAGGAATGGGGCCTGCCATGCTATCATAACCATAAAAGATGGTATTCATCACACCCATACCACGGGTGGCAGTGAGGAAATGGTAACGAAAGCCAAGGAGGCCGCGGGTGGGAATCACATAGGTGAGATGGGTGGTGTTGTCGGGGTTATCATACATATCGACCATGCGACCGCGGCGGGCGCCCAACATTTCGACCACAGTTCCCACGGTTTCGGGGCTGGTATCCACATGCACTTCTTCATATGGCTCTAATAAAACACCATCTTCACCCTGGCGCATAATTGCTTCGGGACGGGATACCTGGAATTCATAGCCTTCCCGGCGCATTGTTTCAATGAGGATGGCCAGGTGAAGTTCACCACGGCCAGAGACCAGAAAAGTGTCTGAAGCATCGGTCTCAATTACCCGCAGTGCCACGTTGTTGCGCAGCTCATTCATCAGACGTTCCCGCAGCTTACGGGAGGTACCCCACTTGCCTTCTCTTCCCGAGAACGGGCTGGTGTTAACTCCGAAGGTCATGCGGACAGTGGGTTCTTCGACAGTGATAGGTGGAAGGGCTACGGGGTTGTTGGGATCGGCCAGGGTTTCTCCGATGCCAATACCCTCCAGGCCAGCGATGGAGATGATTTCACCGGCTTCAGCGGAAGGAACTTCGATTTTTTCCAGCCCCTGGAAAACATAAAGATATCGGGCGCGTTCAGGGAGATTTTCACCTGAAACCGTGAGACGGGCCAGGGCCTGGCCGGACTGGACGCGGCCGCTATTGATCCGGCCAACGGCTGTCATGCCACGATATTCATCGTAGCCGAGGTTGGTAACGAGCATCTGGAAAGGCAGGTCCACATCAACGCGGGGAGCGGGGATTTTTTCAAGAATGGTTTCAAAAAGAGGCTGTAGATCAGGCCCCATGGCCTGGGTCAGCCCAGCCTGACCGGTGATGGCATTGGCATATATGATGGGGAAATCGGCTTGTTCCTCATTGGCACCGAGTTCAACAAACAAATCGAAGGTGTCGTTAAGAGTGCGTTCTGGTTCGGCATCTTTACGATCCATTTTATTGATGACCACAATGGCACGGTGTCCCATGGCCAGCGCCTTTTTGAGAACAAACCGGGTTTGCGGCATGGGGCCTTCAGCTGCATCCACCAACAGTAGCACGCCGTCCACCATATTCATCACACGTTCAACCTCACCGCCAAAATCGGCATGTCCAGGGGTGTCAACAATGTTGATTTTGACCAATTGACCGGTTTTTGGGTCGGGGATGGTGATGGCGGTATTTTTGGCAAGAATGGTGATGCCGCGTTCTCGTTCGAGATCATTCGAATCCATAACCCGTTCCATGACCTGTTGATTTTCCCGGAAAGTACGGGCCTGTTTGAGCAGTTCATCCACCAGGGTGGTTTTGCCGTGATCAACATGGGCGATGATAGCGATATTTCGCAAGTCTTTACGTTCGATAATCATTTTCTTTTTCTTTCAAGAATCAAACCGGAAAACCGGATAGCTTATCACGTTTCCAAACGCAGACCTCGACGGGCGCGTCGAGGTCTGCAAACAGGGACTTATCATAACAGATTGAGACGATTTTGGGAAGATGTGAGTTTATTGAACTCCAGCAGCTTTATTCCCGGCGTGGGCGCATCACCACGCGAATGGGAGTACCGGTGTAAGGATATTCGGCGCGGATGCAATTTTCCAGGTAACGGGTAAAGGTGAAATGTCCCAGAGTTGGATCATTGACATAGATCAGAAAAGTCGGCGGGTCTGCGCGCACCTGGGTACCGTAATACATCCGCAACGTACGGCCGGCATGAGAGGGGCCGCTGTGTTTATCCTGAGCTTTTTGGAGGATGCGGTTGAGCTGGCCTGTTGAAAGGCGCACCACGCGCTGCTCCTGGACACGCAGTGCCATTGGCATGACCTGGTCTACTCGCTGCCCTGATTTGGCTGAGATAAATAACACTGGCACGTAATCCATAAAATTTAGATCTTCACGGATGCGCTTGGTGAAATTGGTCATGGTATGGGTGTCTTTTTCAATGGCATCCCATTTGTTGACCACCACTACACAGCTTTTCCAGGCTTCAAGGACATAGCCAGCAATGTGGGCATCCTGAGCGGTGATACCGGTGGTTGCATCAATCATCAAAATGGCCACATCTGCGCGTTCAATGGCGCGCATGGAGCGTAAAACCGAGTATTTTTCCACACCGGGATCTATGCGCCCGCGCCGACGGATTCCAGCTGTATCAATCAGGGTGATGGGCAGTCCTTCATATTCAAACTTGGTATCCACGGCATCACGTGTTGTGCCGGCGATGGGGCTGACAATGGAACGTTCTTCACCTACCAGGCGATTGAGAAGGCTGGATTTTCCGACATTGGGCTTGCCGACAATGGCAATTTTGACGGAATTATCTTCTTCGGTCTGCTCTGGAGCGCGGAAGGTGGCCAGGAGAGCGTCGAGGAGATCACCGGTTCCGGTGCCATGGATGGCGGAGATCGGATAGGGATCTCCCATGGATAATTCATAAAATTCTGCCGCAGCATTGCGGAAGGTTTGACTATCGGCTTTGTTAACCACAAGAATGATGGGTGGCCAGAAAGTGCCATCTTCCAGTTTTCGCTGATTGCGCCTGAGAATGCTGGCCACTTCGACATCTGCGGGGGTCACACCGGTGGATGCATCGGTGACAAACAAAATGGCATCGGCTTCCTGAATGGCAAGAATGGCCTGATTACGGATCTGCTCGATGAATTCTGCTGAGCCAATGGAAAGAGGGGCTTTGCCCCCAGATGAGGGGTCAATACCACCAGTGTCCACGATATCAAAATAGACCCCATTCCATTGAGCTTCGGCAAACAGGCGATCGCGGGTGGTGCCAGGGACAGTATCAACAATAGCCAGAGGTTCTTCGGCGAGGCGATTAAATAATGTGCTTTTGCCGACATTGGGGCGCCCGACAAGGGCGACAACGGGTTTGTTCATGAAAAATACCTTTCAGGGTTTAGGGGTGCGGGTAGGCGTGGGTGTGACCGTTGGCGTCGGCGATGGATGCGGTGTTGAGGTTAAAGTGGGTGTTGGCGTCGGGGTGATCTGGATGAGCGTCACTTCAACTGAGGAGGGCAAGATGGATTCGGTGCGGATATCAGAAACAGCCACTTCCACCCGCGGGGTCAATTTGTATGTGCCGGCAGGCAAGCCGGTGACGTCCAGCCAGATTTTCACCTGGTTGGGGTTGAGTTGATCCAGCAAATAGAGTGGGCCAGAGAGGATGACATCCACTTTATTCAAGGATAATTGAAAAGTCAGGTTTGCATCAAGACTCGCAACCTGGACAGACATATTGGATAGGGTGATGCTGCCCTCGATGGCGGCAATGCCAATTTGAACGGTCACATTGGAGTTTCCCACGACGGATATACCCGAAGGCAGGTTAAGAGATATTTCCTTGGTGATATCGTCTTTGACCCCGGTCAAATCTATCGCCTGGGTTTCGATATAACCCGGAAGGTTATCCACAGCTTTTGGATCGGATGAATAGACCGTTACGGCGGCGGGGTAAGCATAAATATTGGTCAGGCGGTACCCGGAGGCCACCTGGCCTGTGACCATCACTTTCACCACCACATTGCGGTAGCCACCCCGTTGAGTAATGGGTTGGGTGACAACCACAGATTCAGGAGAGAGAGTCAGGCCTGATACAGGTGAATTATTGGCATCCACCGCCTGGAGGGTGAGTTTACGACGGATTTCCTCATTGGCGTTACGAAGGTCCATCTGACAGGTCACATCTGCAACGCGATTGACCAAAGTTTCTGGGCCAGAGATGGTCACAGATGTGCGGTCAAGCTGTGGGTCGCCGGCCTGAAAACCAATAGCGGGTTGGCCTTGAATGATCAGATGTACAGGGAATTGCCGGGTGGCCATGCGGTCGAAGGTCAATTCAATGTTGGCAGGAGAGATATTGGTGATCTCCACGGGGCGCAAATCAACAAACACTTGCGGAGAGAGGGTGTAAGTTCCAGATCCAAGTCCCGAAAGGTCAACAGTGGCTTTAATGTGATTGTTTTCTGATACCAGACGTTTCCAAATGGAAGAAGGAGCTTTCAGAGTAACCACAACCTGACGCGTTGGATCGTTTATCAGCGTTAGACCGGGATCCATCCCTACATATTCGAGGTTAATAGCACGAGGAAACACCTTTTCTTCGTTAGGATCAGCGGTGTTGGTAGCAGAAATCCACACTGCCGTGGCTAAAATAAAGGCCAGGATGAGAGAAGGTATGTGTTTAAAGAACTGGCGCAACAAATTGGCCATTACACCTCCTCTTCAGCAGGTTTTTTTCGAGTGGGCTTACGATGGAACAGCTGGGTGAAAAAGTTTTGTGTTTCCATTGGGGCGGGGCGGTAAAAGGCGACCAGGATATTTTCCAACCGTTCTGCATCCAATCGGCGGATCATTCGCCCACCGTGAGCGACAGAGATGGAACCAGTTTCTTCAGAAACGACTACTGCGACCGCATCGCTGGCTTCAGAAATGCCCAAGGCAGCACGGTGCCGCAGGCCCATTTGGCGGTCGGGTGTTCGATTGAGAATGCCGCTGGCAGAAAGTGGCATGACACAGGCGGCTGCGATAATGCGGTTATTGGCAATAATCGCAGCGCCATCATGCAGAGGGGTGTTGGGATAGAAAATTTGCAGCAACAACTCAGGGGTGACGGTTGCATTAAGCTGGACACCCGTCTGGATGTATTCCTGAAGGCTTTCGGAACGGCGCAGAATGATCAAAGCGCCGTGGCGTTTTGTGGAGAGCTGAACGCAGGCATTGACAATGGCTTTGATCGAAGATTGTATCTCGGTCAGGCGGGTTTCTTTGGGGCGAAAGATAAAGGTATTTCCACCAGCGCGTCCCAACCGCTCAAGGCCGCGGCGAATCTCAGGTGCAAAAATGACAGGAATCGCTATTATTAATGAAGGAAGGGTAGTCTGGACAAGCCATGAAAAAGCTGGCAGATTGACAAGGGTGGTAAGGAGCCCAAGTAAAAGAATAATCAGGAAGACCCCTCTCAGCAGCACCATCCCCTGGGTATCCCGAATGAAAGTGAGGATAATGAAAAAGACCAGCGTCACAAGCAGCAGGTCAAGCAAACTCTCCCAATTCAAGCGTTCCAGGAGGAAAATCAGGTCGCTGAGAAATTCAGTCATTTTTGTGGGTTAATAAGCTGATCAAATGGGTCTTAAAATGCGATCCACCCGAAGCTGCTTGAACAGCAGCACATTTCCTGGCAGGAGCGATTCCTTGGCCGCTTCTTCCCAAGCCTGCACACCCAAGCTGCCAGTTTGCCGTTTATCATATCCCAGCTTCTTCCAGATGGCTTCATGCTGGGCCATTTCACGATTCAGAAACAGCAAGGATGCCTCGCATTGCAATTCACGAGAGGCTTTCTCCATTTCTGTGATGATGACAGATAACGCCTGCTCTGCCGGGATGGTTGATTCAATATAAATATCGGTAGCGCGGGCGACCAGGTTTTCCACCTGCCAAGCAACCACGCCAACAGAAGTTTGGTTGTTTTTAAGCAAAAGAAAGGCTTTTTCTCCAAAAGCAGCCATGATATCATCTTTAGTGCGGACCTTCCCATCATTGGCAAGTCGGGTAATCAGGGCAGCGATATCGGCAGAATTTCCTGGCCGGCCGCGCTCGGTGGTCAATTTTAGTTCCAGTGGAGCTGTTGGCGCCGGGGTGGGGATAACTTTGACCAAAGGGATATTGATGGGGGCAGCCTGCTGCGGAGTTGGTCTGACCGGGGCAGGCGGTTCGATGATGGGGGTAATTGTGCGCTGCCAGTGGGCTGAAACCTGCTTCCAGGTATCTTCAAAAGATCCCATATTCTTAATGACTACATTGGCCTGCTGAGCTTTTTGCTCTTGCGGCGGTTGTGACATGATGCGCGTCCTTGCATCGGCTTCAGTCATTTTCCGGTTTTGAATCAGACGAGCCAGTTGCACATTCGGGGGTGCAACACTTACCCAGAGACTGTCGCAATTTTTGTTGATACCGGATTCAACCAGTTTAATGGCCTCAATGACAATCACAGTTTGGGTGGTCCGGTTGACGATCATGTCGATAGCTTGGGACACCAATGGATGTATGATCGATTCAAGGATTGCCAGAGCAGCCGGGTCAGAAAAAACCACTCGCCCCAATCTGGCGCGATCAATCTGACCATCAGAACCGATAATCCATTTTCCAAACTGATCGATGATCGGTTGATAGCCAGGTGCGCCTTTGCTCATGGCACGGTGAGACAATGCATCGGCGTCAATTCCATAAGCGCCAAGATGCTCAAGCATTTTTCTGACCACACTTTTTCCAGTGGCGATATTGCCCGTCAGGCCGATGACATATTTACCAGTCCATTTACTCACGTTAATCCCTGTGTGTATTGATATCTAATTTTACCGCAGCCATCTCATCTCTCATAGGAAACAGAAGGTTAAATTGATGACGACTTTTTATCCATCACCCATACAGGTGATTTGAATCATCTGGTTTTGGAAAACCGGAGGCAGGGAGGGATCTGGTCGGGAGATCTGCCCCAGTGTGTACCCGCCAATGATAGGAATGTCTTTTCCAAGAATTTCCTGGATCAAGGTCAATTCTGGAAAATCACCTGAATCCAAAAGCAGGGGATAAGCCATATCAATCCATACCAAAGCAAGAGCTGGTTTCTTGTTTTCCCAGGGTTCAAGGGCTTTTTGGGCGGCATCTCTGGCGCTCTGCAAACAGGTTTCACGGGAAGCAATTTGCAGGTGGGCGGTTTGACCCAACGGAACCAGACCATTGAGCTGAAAACTGCCGGATGGCAAAACATTAACAGCCGACCGCAGCACTGTTGTGGCAGCGGATGAAGGGGTTTCAATGGAAAAAGGATACAGGCGAGCCAGTTCATTCAGAGGGGGCTGGCTCCATGATTTTTCATCCTGCCCAAAGAGAGAAGTGAACATGTCAACCGGGGTTTGGTGGTCCAGTTCCATGAGAATACCGTCTTCAGCAGCGGTAACTGTGAAATATCGGCCAACAGGCAGCCATCCAGTCGATTGGGCAGTGGTTATGGACAGTTTTCCCTGCAAGGCGGCGACGGCACTGCCGCCGGAATTTGCCTGGGTTCCTGCCATTTGGACACTTTTGGGGTTGTTGATCGACCCACAGCCAACCGCGCCAATGACAATCAGGCCTTCCTGATGAATGGACTGGCAGATCGAGTCTGCATCTGGGGTGTATCCATCAGAAGCAAGTAATACCGCTTTATGCGGTGTCAGACTTGATTCGATCGTGTTAACCAGCTTTTGACCATTTTCCTGGCGATTGCGGGAGAAATCAGGCCACCAGTAGGTTTGTGCCTTCAAATTATCTCCAAAAAGGAGTGCAACACTGACGGAACCTGGAACCGGAATGCCGTTGGCAAACGGGTATGGCGTGGAAAAGCCCCAGATGGGGGTATTGCCCAGAAGATTTGATACGCCATTCATCACAGCCTGGGCAGGAAAATCAGGGGAGAAGAAAACCATCGCCAAAAATGGGGTGCGGTTACCTGCTTTATCAAGCGCCGCCCTGGCTGCTTCCTGGCCGGCATTCCGGCCATCAGATCTTCTGGCATTTGTGGTTATGGCAACAAGGGGCATGATGTGTCCTTCTCAATAGCTAATTTTGAGAAATCGGGATGGTGATATGGAAGGTGGTTCCCTGGCGAAATTCGCTTTCGAACCAGATTTTTCCACCCTGCATTTCCACAAGGCTTTTGGTAATATTCAGACCCAAACCGGTGCCGGGAGCTTCCCTGGTTTTTGGATCTTCGGAACGGAAGAATTTCTGAAAGATTTTCTTTTGATCTTCTGGCGCAATGCCAATGCCATTGTCTTTGACCCAAAGGTGTACCACTTCGGCGGCGCCGCCCGGATCCCACTGGTTGGCGCAACGCTCAGCACTGATTTCGAATTGGCCGCCTTTAGGCGTATATTTGATGGCATTTGAGATGAGATTGGTGATAACCTGGAGCAGGCGGGATCGATCAGCCCACACATCAGGAAGGTCAGATGGAATGGTATTGACCAATTGCTGTTCTTTTTCCTCGATTTGACGTCGAAGAGAGCGGACAACTTCATCAACAACCTCATTTGTCTTGGTGGCTTTAAAATCAAGGCGCAAACGATTTGCTTCGATGCGGGATACATCATTTAAGTCGGAAACAAGGGTGGACATACGTTCGACATTCGAACGTATGGTGGAGAGGAAATTCTTCTGAGGGTCATTAATAGGTCCGACAGCGCCTGCGGCAAGCAACTCAGTATAACCTTTGATGGAGGTCATGGGGTTCTTTAGTTCATGTGCCACAAAGGAGACAAATTCACTCTTGGCCGTGTTCGCAGCCTGGATAGCTGCGTAAAGTTTGGCATTAGAAATGGCAATAGCAGCGTGATCGCTGAGGCGGTTGAGGAAATTGACAGATTCTTGAGCAGCGGGCTCAGGGCGATCACTTTCCAGTAAGATTACACCGATTGTTGTTCCTTCACGGCGGATGGGTAAAACCAATTGCGTTTTTGCTGAGGGCAACAGTCCGCTTTTATGTTCCGGAGTGATTAGAACCTGCTGAATCTGGCCGCTGGAGATGATTTCTTCCAGGGCAGGAATGCGCTGCAGCGGGATCAGTCCGTTTTCAAATTCGTCCATTTCTGTCGCATAACCCTGGGAAGCCATGATCCTGATGGTGGTTTCCTCGATGGTAGCGACGAGGCCGGCATTGACCTGAGACTGGCGCATTGCCCATTCAAGGGTGATCCGCATGGCCTGGTTAATATCTAATGAAGTATTCAACTCGCGGTCAATACGCTGCATAACAGAAAGTTCTTCGACGCGTGCAGCCAACGCCTGATCGGTCATCATGTAGAGACGAGCATTCTCAATGGCGATGCCGGCCTGGCTTGCGAAAGCTGACAGGAGATTCAAATCATCGTCAGAGAAGGGCATGCCGTCGCGGCGGTTAAGGACTTCCAATACGCCGATGATTTTATCTTTCACCTCAAGTGGGGTGGCTATCAGAGCCTGGGTGGCAAAACCAGTCTGTGCATCGCTGCCAGAAAACCATGCGCTTGAATTTTGAGCACTATTGACAATTACCGGCTGACGCCGGGTGAAGCATTCACCAACAATACCCGTATCCGAGGGCATGCGTTTTCCGATCAACTCATTTGCGACGGGCCCAACCGCCATGCGAAATACGAGTTCATTGGTTTGTTCGTCGTGAAGCAGGAGACTGCCGGCTGAACAATTGAGAATATCTGCGGCATTTTGCAGGATGGTTTCGAGCAGAGGCTCGATTTCAAGGGTCGAGGTGAGGCGTCGCGACATTTCATTGAGTGTAGCCATTTGCCTGGCGCGGTGCTCAGTTTCCTGGAGCAAACGGGCTTTCACGATAGCGCCTGCTGCCTGATCAGCGATTGCCTGCATGATGCCGAGCTGCTTGGCGGTAAAAACAGTGGAAGGGTTACGACTGCCCAGACTGATCGCGCCGATCGTTCTTGCGCCAGCATTCAGGGGAACCCCCATCCAGGCATAGATGCTGGTGGAGGTGGTGTTAATTTTTCGCCTTTGGCATTCGGCCTGGTAATCGTCTGTAATAATGGCGCGCTGATTGATGATGACTTCTTGTTCAAGGCTCTGACCGCCAGGGAAGGGTTTATTTTCAAGAGAGGTCAGCCGTTCATCCTCGCGCAAGACAAAAACGTGCCTGAACAGGTTTGTTTGCGGTTCAAAAAGGGTAATCAAGAAATCAACGGTGGGGATAACCTGACTGATTTGTGCATATATCAATTCGAGAATGTCGTCAAATTCAACGGTGATATTCACCCCCTGTGCTACCCGTGAGAGGGTGTTCATATCACGCATATTGGTTTCCATGTTGGAAAGAACCTGAGCTCGTTCTAAAGCCAAGGATGATTGGTTCGCCAGAGACTCCAGGTATTTGAGATCGCGCTGTAAATAGGGTTCACCCGAACTGCGAGGCCCTATAGCAAACCAGCCAACCAGCTTATTTTGACCGGGGATGGGTACAAAAAGCTGAGAATTGAGCAGAGCAAGCCGGGATCTTTCAGGTTCCAGGTCAACGGGGAGATCCCTCTGGTCGGAAATAAAAAGGATGACTTTTGTTTTGGACAGATATTGAATTAATGGATTCTCTTCTGAGAAGCGCAAGTCAGAAGCTGTATTTCCAGGGATGACCGGTGCAGAATATTGGTCTGTGGCTGGGTCAAGTAGAAAAATGTGAAGCCTTTCTGGCATCAAAGGTTGTTTGATGTATTCAGCCAGGGTCTGGATAATTTCAGCCTGATTGATGGCACTGGTCAATTCGCGGCCGAAGACATGCAATTTTTCTTGATAAGCCTGCTCTCCACGGAAGAAGTATCCATCCACCATTTTTTGAAGTTTTTGACGCAGGGGATTAAAGAAAATGGCAACGAGGAAAATGATCACTCCCACCAGGAATGGATGAGTGGGTGATATCCCTTCCACAAGGATCAGGTTTATGCCGGTGACCAAGAGGGCATATCCGGCCGCGCCAACAATGGTAATTAATAAATAAAGAGTCGCCCGGCTTAAGAGATAATCTGTTCTGATTAACCGATATTTTTGAATGATGTATGCAAGAACAATAGGGAAGATAGGGGTTGGAATCAGCAGGTAGGGAGAAAATTCCAGACCATTATTAAAAGAGATTGCGATCAACCAGATGGTGATGGGGGTAAGTGCGATAACCATGCCATAAATGATGGCCTGGGTTTGTTCACGCTCAATCGGATTAATCCCCCGCATACGCGAGAAAATGATCCACACAATGAACCCGATAAAGGAGAGGCCGGCGAACAAGTATTCCAAGCGCCACGAGGCGGCGTAATCAAATGGATGTGAAAAGTCATATAATGTGAACAGACTGTAAATGAACAGTCCAATAGAAATGAGATAGGGTAAATATGCAGGCCAGATTAGCTTTTTAACCCAAGCAGGTGGACGGGGAAAAAAGAAGGCCAGATGAATGATGGATGCGCCAAGAGTCGCAACTGCAAAAGTCCAGAAATAAACCAAACGGTGAGTGGTGTGAAGATCGAAAGTGGCGCTGATGGTCAGGGCTGCAGAAGTCGAGAACAAGACAAAGGCCTGTGCCTGAGAATCTGACCGGCGAAGGATGAAGATCCACAACGCGCAGATCAGGTAAACCAGGCCAATCATGTACGGCAGAATGGCATGGGAAAAAACAGCCGCCCTTGGAAATGGAATCAGTGTGATGGGAAGGCTCTGACGAGAATTGTCCTGGCGAATAACAGTGATTTGCACTGTTTCGCCTGGTCTGTGATTAAGAAGGATGCTTGAAATTTCCTCAGCATTAGAGACCGGCATGCCGTCAATTTCTGTCAGACGGTCTCCAAAAGTAAGTCCTTGCTCATAAGCAGGCCAGGGAATTTCACCGATAGAGCCAATGGAGGTGAAACTCAATGTTTGTTCCAAAAAGCCGCCCAAAAACGGTTGATTGATCCAGGTCAAAGCCAGGATGGGCATTGTTGCAAAGATAATCAGAGCGACAAGCAAATAGGCCATCACAGCAATCTGGCCAAATTTGACAGCAGGGTGTTTGGAGGAAATATGAGAATCAAACATAATATAATTATACACTAACCATAAAAGGATACCAAAATGCTTCCCCCATGAATATTGAATCTCTTAGCCAAACCGTCCTTGAACGTAATCTTGGGTGCGTTTATCGCGAGGATTGGTAAACATGAGCGTGGCTGGAAGAAATTCCACCAGTTCACCCTGGAGAAAAAAAGCTACATCGTCTGCAATGCGGCCAGCCTGTTGCGTGCTGTGTGGGGCAACCAAAATGGTGTAACTGGATTTTAAAATTTCCAGCGAGTTTTCAATCTTTGCGGTGGAGATGGGATCAAGAGCGGAGGTTGGCTCATCCAGAAGGATAATCTCGGGTTGGAGTGCGAGAACACGAGCGAGGCAAAGGCGCTGCTGCTGACCTCCAGAAATGGCATAAGCGGAAGCAGATAGGCGGTCATGCACTTCATCCCAAAGCTGGGCCTGATGAAGCGCACGTTCTACAGCTTCATCTAGCGCAGATTTTCTCTTTTCACCGGCCATTTGAAGCCCATAAGCGACATTTTCATAGATACTGAGGGGAAGAGGGATGGGACGGGCAAAGACAATGCCCACTTTTTGGCGCAAATGTATCACATCCGTGCGGGGATCCAGAATATTCTCACCATCAATTAAAACCTTTCCAGAGATCAGTTTTATATCCGTCAGATCATTCAGCCGGTTAAGGGTGCGCAGGAAGGTAGATTTACCACCGCCTGCCGGGCCGATGAGGGCAGTGATGTTATTCTCCTTGATGTGCAGATTTATGTCCTGAAGTGATTCTGTGCCGTCTGAATAGCTCAGGCTGAGGTGTTCGACAATGATTTTATCTTCCATAATGAACCTTTCACCATTGCCTCTTGGCGCGGGCACGGGAACGGATGGCATTTGCAATCAGGTTCATGTTGATAACAAACACGAGCAGCACCAAAACAGTCCCATATTGAATTTGGATCGGCATGCCGGGCACCTGAGTTGATATAACAAAAAGATGGTAAGGGAGAGCCATGGTGGCATCAAAAAGAGAACCTGGAAGGTGAGGCAGGAAAAACGCAGCTCCGGTGAAGAGAATAGGCGCTGTCTCGCCGGCAGCTCGACCAAGACCTAAAATGACGCCTGTGAGAATGCCCGGGAGGGCATTTGGAAGAACAATTTTCCATATCGTCTGCCAGCGGGTTGCACCTAAAGAAATTGACACCACACGGAAAGATTGTGGGACAGAGCGCAGGGCTTCTTCGGCAGTGCTGATGATCACCGGCAGGGTCATAATGGAAAGGGTCAAAGATGCGGAGAGGATACTGGTTCCAAACTTCAGAAAGATCACAAAAAGACCCATTCCAAATAGACCATAGACAACGGAGGGGATACCGGCCAGGTTGATAATGGTCAAACGGATCAGCCGGGTCCAGGCATTATCTCTGGCATATTCAGAGAGGTAAATGGCCGCCCCTAAACCGATAGGAATGGAAAAGACGGCAGTTCCCAGGGTGAGGTAAAAAGTTCCAATAATGGCGGGAAAAATGCCTCCCTGGCGCATGCCGTCAGAGGGCATTTCGGTGAGAAAATTCCAACTGATGGCAGGAAAACCCTGATAGAGAATGTATGCGATGATAATAAAAATGGGTAGAATGGTCAGGGTGCTTGCCAGGGCAAGGCCAAGGAAGCCAAGACGTTCTACCTGACGTGGGGAAAGGGATGGCAGCCTGGGTTGGTTCATGGTGATCTCAAGAAAGGATGCGTTCAGCACGAGTCTGGTTACGGCGACTGATAACAGTAGCGGTGATGTTGACCGCAAGCGAGATGACAAACAGAAAGATGCCAATCAGGAACAAAATATGATAGTGTGTGGATCCTTTGGCAACCTCGCCCATTTCAGAAGCAATGGTAGCTGTCATGGTGCGGATTGGCATGAATAACGCCTGGAGAGACGTGGGTAATAAAGCTGCATTACCAGTAACCATCATGACCGTCATGGTTTCTCCCATGGCCCGACCCACTCCCAACATGATGGCGGTCAGGATGCCGGAGCGGGCAGCGGGTACTGTGACCCCCCAGATGGTTTGCCAGCGAGTGGCGCCCAATGCAAGAGCCGCCTGCCGGTAGGATTGAGGCACATTTCCGAGCGCATCTTCGGCAATGGACACAATGGTCGGGACGGCGATGCCGCCGAGGAGTAGAGAACCTGTGAAAGCCGTGAGGCCGGTTGGCAGGTTGAGAAATTCACGCAGCAAGGGAGAAAGCACCAATATACCTAAAAATCCCAGCATCACCGAGGGCAAACCTGCCAGAATTTCCACCAGAGGCTTTAGAATTTCCCGAGCCCACTTGGGCGCAACTTCGGAGAGAAAAACGGCCGTGATAATTCCAAAGGGAACGGAAATGAAGGTGGAACCCAATGTGACGACTATCGAGCCAAGAAAAAGCGGAAGGATGCCGTACAACGCTTCGATGGGGTACCAACGGGAATTTAATAAAGATGAAATAGGTACTTCCGTCAGTGCGGGCAGCCCTTCGGAGAGCAGAAAAAAGACAATCATGATCACAAACAAGATGGAGGAATATCCAGAAGCCTGGATGGCACGAATGATCACCTTTTCTGAAAGATTTCTTGTTTGGTTCATGGTGTGGAGGTTCCTGTGGAAACGGGGACAAACCCCAGGCTTTTAACAATGGTCTGGGCTTCCGGGGTAAACATCCAATCAATATAAGTTTTCAATGCGCCTGACGGCTGGCCATTGGTATAGACATATAAATCGCGAGAAATGGGGTATGTCCCTGAATTAACAGTATCAACAGATGGCGGAATATAATCTGAACTGTTAAGGCCTTTTACGGCCAGCATCTTCACATGTGATGTGATGTAACCAAGCCCATCGTAGCCAATAGCGTTAGGATTGCTGCTGACCTCGGAAATGATGCCCTCGGAGGAGGGTAAGAGGAGGGTATCTGCAGAAAAAATGGTTTTATCTTCTTTACTTCCCAGGCGGACGACCACTTCAAGAAAATAGACATGGGTACCTGAATTGGTTTCGCGTGAAAGACGCACAATAGGCCGGTTTTCTCCGCCAATTTCGGCCCAGTTGTTGATTTTTCCCGAATAAATAGCGGAAATCTGTTCAAGGGTTAGCTGTTGAACGGGGTTATCAGGGTGGACAATTACAGCGATGGCATCGCGGGCGACCACATATTCCTGGGGCGTGACTCCGTTTGCAGCAGCAGTATTGATCTCTTCGTCTTTAATTTTTCGAGAAGCATTCGCTATGTCAACTGTATTGTTCAGCAGTGCTGCAATGCCAGTGCCCGTGCCGCCGCCGGTGACAGAAATGGTGACTTCAGGGTGGGATTTTTGATATGTTTCTGCCCAGGCCAAAGCCAGGTTGACCATGGTATCGGATCCTTTGTTTTGAATAGCCGTGATGTTCGCAGAACCTTCGGCCTGGCTTTTGGGAGAACAGGCACACAATCCTGTTATAATAAGCAGCATGATTAACCAAAGACGTTTCATATGGTCACATTATACCCCCTCTCCTCAGGTGGATCGTTAATGAAATGTTAAACTTAAAAGGAATCACCACTTTATTAATTGATCTGGATGATACGCTGTACCCCGCGGAAAAGGGAATCTGGCAACATATCCGCGATAGGATGGATCTATACCTGACGGAACGGCTGGATATCAATCCTGTTGAAGTACCAGTTCTCCGAAAACACTTGTTTGAAACATATGGTACCACCTTGCGCGGATTACAGCTGACCCGAAATGTGGATGAGGAAGATTTTTTGGCTTTCGTGCATGATGTGAATGTAGAAATAAAGCTTCAGCCAAATCAAAGGCTTGCAGAAATTTTGAAGCGATATCCGCAACGCAGGTTTATTTTAACAAACGCAGATAAACCCCACGCCGACCGGGTGCTGCGTGCCCTGGGGCTGGTTGATTGTTTTGAGGACATCATTGATATTCATACACTATCGCCGTTTTGCAAACCTCAATTGGAAGCCTATCATCAGGTTTTAACATATTTGAAAGTCAGGCCAGATGAGTGCCTGTTTGCAGATGATTCGACGCGGAATCTGGGAACAGCCCATTCGTTGGGGATGCTGACCGTGCTGGTTGGCAGTAAAGAGCCTGCTTCAGAAGCGGATTTCAGCATCCAGAGGATTGAAGATTTACCTCTGGTTTTTCCATTTCCAAGTGGGCGGTGAACGATGTTATTGAACAGCTTTTTTAAGGAAATTGAACCACTGGCCATCTGTTTGCTATGTGTTATTGGCATCGTATTTCTCAGTGTGAATATGTGGCTTTTCAGTCTGGTGCGACGAAAGGATGAGCCTGGGGCGCTGGAGATTTTGCGTTCAGCAGGGCAGATCTTGCGGCAACCATGGAAGAGGGAGGATGATGGGTGGCAGGAATTATCCAACAGGGTAAAAAACCTGAAAAAATGAAATGCGACTTGATTCAAATATAATTTTAACCATCCTATGGTAAGCTTATCCGCAAGTGAGATTGGAGTTTTATATGAACAATAAAGTAATGTATGGTTGTGTTGCTGCATTTGTGGCGGTAATTCTCGTCGTCGGCAGTTTTTCCGGCGGCGTGATGGTAGGCTGGTTATTACCTCGGCCGTGGCAGATGGGAGATCAGAGTCTTTTACAAAATGGGACTGAAACCCCTGCCCAGGATCCAAAAATCGTGATCCAAAGCGACAGCTCAGAGGGCACTGATGAACTGTTTGCGCCTTTTTGGGAAGCCTGGAATCTGGTTCACAAATTCTATGTAGATCAGCCTGTTGATGATGTTGTTTTAATGCGTGGCGCCATTGATGGCATGATGGCAGCTCTGGGAGATAAGCACACATCTTATATGGACCCAGAGGAATATAAGCAGCAAACAACCGCTCTCGGTGGGGAATATGAGGGTATTGGCGCATGGGTGGATGCCACACAGGATTACCTGACCATTCAGACCCCCATGCCTGGATACCCGGCGGAGCGGGCCGGCTTAAAACCCGGGGATAAAGTGATCGCTGTTGATGGCGTGGATATGACGGGTATTGATGGCAATCTGGTATTGAAAAAGGTTCTTGGCCCTGCAGGTTCCACGGTCCGATTGACCATTTTACGGGAGGGTGTTGAACCCTTTGATGTTGAGATCGTCCGAGAAAAAATCATTGTACCCAGTGTTGAGTATAAGATGCTGGATAATGGCATTGCTTATCTTCGAATTTACACCTTTGGTGACAACACGGCTGGCGAGGTTAAGAATGCTTTGGCCGATCTGATGAAGAAAAAACCTGCTGGCCTTGTGCTCGATGTTCGCGATAATGGCGGCGGGTATCTGGACACGACGGTGAAAATTCTTTCCGAATTCTTCGAGAAAGATACGCTGCTGATGATTGAGCGCTACGGAGATGGGCGGGAAGAAAAACTTACAGCCAATGGCGGTGGACAGGCACTGGGTATTCCCGTGGTCGTTTTGGTCAACGGGGGGACGGCTTCTGCTTCGGAAATTACCGCAGGTGCATTTCAGGATTACAATCGAGGGAAAGTGGTTGGTGAGACAACCTATGGTAAAGGTTCAGTGCAAAACTGGCTGCCGCTTTCAAATGAACAAGGCGCTGTGCGCATCACCATTGCCCGATGGTTCACTCCACAGGGTCGGCAAATTCACCAACAAGGCATAGAACCGGATGTGGAGGTTGAAATGACAGCTGAGGATTACAAAGCTGGGCGAGATCCGCAGTTGGATAAGGCGGTAGAAATATTGACCACTGAAAAGTAAATGAGGAGATGGTTTATTGGTAAGTTAGGTTTGAAGAAAGGAGACTGAGCGATGTTACCCATTTTTGACCTGAGATACTTGATGTACATGATTCCAGCGATCATCTTGATGTTGATTGCACAATGGTATGTATCCTCGGCCTACAATCATTGGAGCCAGGTGCGTTCACGCAGCGGTATGACCGGCCTGGACGCCGCCCGGCGACTGCTTTCCATCAGCGGGATGGGGCATATTCGGTTGGAGGGTGTGCCCGGTCAAATGACGGATCATTATGATCCGCAGCGTAAGGTGCTGCGCCTGAGTCAGAGCGTGGCAACAAAGCCATCTGTGGCTTCATTAGCCATAGCAGCTCATGAATTGGGCCATGCTGAACAAGATGTCGACGGCTATTTTCCCCTAAAACTGCGTGGGCTTTTGGTGCCGGCGGTGAACATTGGTTCCTCACTGGGTTGGATTCTGATTATGATTGGACTGGTCCTTAACCTAAGCGGTCTTGCCTGGTTGGGTATCTTTGTTTTTTCGGCCGGGGCCCTTTTTGCCCTGGTGACTCTGCCTGTTGAGTTGAATGCATCGGCCCGAGCTCGCCGTATGCTCGAAGAATCGGGCATTATCGCGGGCGAAGATGAGAAGAAGGGCGTTGATGCGGTTTTGAATGCTGCCGCATTGACCTATGTAGCAGCCCTTGCAACCTCGGTCATGCAGTTGCTGTATTATGTCAGCCTGGTAGGCGGCCGTGATCGTGATTAGCCTCCAAAGATAATGCGACCAATAAAATTGCTGCAAAATTGGTCCCAAAACCCCGTAGCGAAAAAGCTCCTGCGGGGTTTTATGGTTATAATGGATTAATATGCCTATTCAACTTTTACCCGATGATGTCATATCTCAAATTGCAGCCGGAGAGGTAGTTGAAAGACCTGCTTCGGTGGTGAAAGAATTGGTGGAAAACGCCCTGGATGCAGGGGCAAAATCCATCCAAATCATCATAGAAGGCGCGGGCCGCCGCTTGATAGAGGTGGCCGATGACGGCTGCGGCATCGAAGCAGGTGAATTACAGCTGGCGATTGCCCGGCACGCAACCAGTAAGCTTGAGCGGGCCGACGACTTGTTTCGCATAGCCACGCTTGGTTTTCGTGGTGAAGCTTTGGCTTCCATAGGCTCAGTGTCTCATTTGACCATCATTTCACGGCGTAAGGATAGTGAGGTTGGGGCAACCGTCCGAGTTGAGGGAGGTTTTTCTGGAAAGGTGGAAGCGGCAAGCGCTGCTGTTGGGACAGTGGTAAGGATAGAAGACCTTTTTTATAATGTTCCGGCCAGATTGAAATTTCTCAAGCAAGACCAGACTGAGCGACAGCAAATTGATGCATTAGTGACACGGTATGCCCTGGCTTATCCCGGCGTGCGCTGGCGGTTGAGCCAGGATGGACGTTTGGCCCTGCAAACCAGTGGAAATTCTGACCGCAGAGAGGTGCTGGCAGCCCTTTATGGGGTAGATGTTGCCCGGCAAATGCTGGAAGTTTCGATGGCTAGCGAAAATGGACTTCAATTGAGTGGCTTCACCAGCCCAGTGGCTCTGACACGCTCAAACCGCCGAGAAATCACCTTTTTTATCAACGGCCGATGGGTGCAGGATATCTCATTGAGCACAGCTTTGCTGCAGGCTTACCATACATTGCTCATGGTGGGCCGTTATCCGATTGCTCTATTGAATGTTCAGATCCCGCCTGATATGGTAGATGTCAATGTTCATCCAGCAAAAGCTGAGGTGCGTTTCAGGGAACCAGACGCTGTTTTCAGCCTGGTTCAACGTGGAGTCAGGCGAGCTTTGCTGGCCAGCAGTCCGGTATCTCAATTTGCTCAACCCGCCTGGAGCAGCCGCTCTGCTCAACCTCAGCCGCCGCGGCTGATCAGCCCGGATTGGGATATGGCAGCCGGGCCTGAGAAAGATGCAGCGGGCAATGAACATAATGAAATTCCTTCTCAACCCACAGGATTACCAACAGCAGCTGCAGAAAATCCACCTGTATCAGCGCCAGTTTTACCAGGAATATCTTCCTCGCGGCTGCCGATATTGAGGCTGATTGGCCAGGTTGGCGGCACTTACCTGATTGCAGAGGGACCAGATGGATTGTACTTGATTGATCAACATGCCGCGCATGAACGGATCCTTTTTGAGCGCTTTATGGCTCATGGAACGGCTGGACTGTCATCACAAATTCTATTACACCCGGCAACAGTACAGCTTTCACCTCAGGGTGCGCGACTTCTGACAGATCAACTGCCGGCACTAAAACACCTGGGATTTGAGGTGGAGCCATTTGGACAACACACCTTCTTGGTGCGTGCCATCCCAAATCTGATAACGGGCAGTGACCCTGTAATGGCGTTGCGTGCACTGGTAGAAGACTTTGAAGAAGATGAGACGCCACTTCAGGCAGAAATTGAGGCGAGGGTGGCTGCCCGAATTTGCAAAAGGGTGGCGGTGAAGGGCGGTCAAACGCTGGCTCCAGAAGAACAGCGCGCCTTGTTGACTGACCTGGAAAATTGCCAGTCTCCCCGCACTTGCCCGCATGGGCGGCCCACCATGATCCATATATCAGCAGATGTTTTAGAACGGCAATTCGGCAGACGCGGCGCCCGCTGATGCAATAATCACACAAGGAGAACACCTATGAAGATAGTCACAGATTGTGGAATGGACCTGGCTCCAGAACAACTGGAAGGGCTGGATGTGCGGCCTTTGCCATTAAATATCAACCTGAGAGGACAATCGTATCGCAGCGGCATTGATATCGACGCATGCGAGTTTTACCGCCTACTTTCTGAAACAGAGGACTATCCGACAACATCCCAACCGGCAGCAGGAGATTTTGCTGAATTATACCGGGAGATTGCCAGAGAAGACCCTGATATTCTCTCGATTCATATTTCATCAGGCTTGAGCGGAACGATGAATGCCGCCAAAGCTGGAGCAGCCATGGTTCCAGAAGCCAGAGTCACTTTTTGGGATACAAAACTGCTTTCCTGTCCCGAAGGATGGCAGGTTTTAGCGGCTGCCAGGGCCGTTAAGGCAGGATGGTCTCTGGACAGGGTACTGGATTTACTGGAGAAGGTTCGTAACGCAACAGACGGTCTATATACTCTGGGGACATTAAAATACCTTATTCACGGGGGGCGAATCAGCCATTTGAAGGGTCTGATGGCCTCTCTGCTGAACATCAAACCGATCATAGGCGTGGATAAAACTGAGGGAGTTTACCAGACCCATGCACAGGAAATCACCTTGAAGCGAGCCATCTTGAAAATCCCTGATGTGATCGCCAGGCAACATCCCAAGGGCAGCACCCTCCGTGTGCAGCTTATGCATGGAGATTATATGGAAGGAGTTGATTTGCTCAGGGAGAAACTTGACCAGACCTTCAAGTGTATTTGGGAACTGGTCGTGCAGATCACCCCTGTGCTTGGTGCTCACACTGGCAGTGTGCTGGTGGGATGTTCAATTGGACTAAATGAAGCTTATTCAGATATTCCCTAACTGGATCCTGATTGTATGAATATTCTGGTTGCAGGTTTAATCAATATCGAAACAACTTTAAAGATTGATGGCTTCCCAATCGCTTACGACCCTGTGAGATATCCTTTCGGGGGGGTAAATAGCACGGTTTCAGGTGTGGGATATAACCTGGCGAAGTCTTTTACGCGGTTGGGTAATGAAGTGAATTTTTTAGCAATGATAGGCAAGGATCTGGCCGGACAAACCGTTATGGCAGCCCTTGAAGCTGATCGACTTCCCTCTGATCATATTCGAGATCAGTTGAGTAAAACGCCACAATCGGTCATATTATTCGACGGTAATGGTAAGCGGGCCATCAATGTGGATTTGAAAGATATCCAGGAGCAAACTTACCCGCCTGAAATAGCTGATAAGTTATTGAGAAACTGTGATCTGGCTGCCCTGTGCAACATCAACTTTTCACGGCCGATGTTGAAACAGGCGCGGGGATTGGGCAAATGGGTGGCAACAGATGTGCATGCTTTGAGTGATTTGACTGACGATTATAACCGTGATTACATGGCCGCTGCGGATATTCTCTTCTTAAGTGATGAGCGTATTCCAACCACGGCGGAAGACTTTGCCCGGCAGATCCTGAATAAATTTGGAAATGAAATTGTGGTGATTGGCATGGGCGGCAAGGGAGCTTTGATGGCGGTCAGGAGGGATGGTTTTATACAGCGGTTTCCTGCTGTCTATACCCGGCCTGTGGTCAATACAATTGGCGCAGGCGATGCCCTTTTTTCCAGTTTTTTACATTTTTATTTGAAGACACACAATCCCTATGAAGCTATTCGCTTGGCCATAATTTTTGCTTCATACAAAATTGGCACAACTGGCGCAGCTGAAGGGTTTTTAACTGAAGAGGAAACTCTTGAGTGGCAAAAGAAAGTGGAAAAATGAAAGCCATCTGGTTGGAAAATCAAAAGATCAGCTTCCGCAGGGATGTTCCTGCTCCGGTTCCCGGTGAAGGTGAAGCATTGATCAGAATGATCATGTCCGGCGTATGCAGCACTGACCTGGAGCTGATTCGTGGATATTATCCTTATACGGGGGTACCCGGACATGAATTTGTGGGCGAAGTTGTTGAGGCTCCGGGAGCGGAGGAATGGATCGGCAAACGAGTGGCTGGAGAGATTAACCTGACCTGCGGTGTTTGTCCGGCCTGTCTGAAAGGCCGCAGCCATCATTGTCTGAACCGGACAGTGTTGGGTATCATGGGCCACTCAGGAAGCATGGCTGAAGAGCTTGTTTTGCCGGTCAAGAATTTGATTGCCCTACCGGACCAAATACCGAACGAAGAGGCTGTATTTGTTGAACCGCTGGCCGCAGCTGTTCAGGTGCTGGAACAGGTTCATATCGCTCCTGGAATGCGAGTTGTTGTGGTGGGGGCAGGCAGATTGGGACAATTGATTGCCCGGTGCCTCAAATTAACCGGATGCGACTTGAAAGTGGTTGTACGGCGTGAATCAGCGCGTAAGGCTCTTGAAATCCACGGAATCAAGGCTGTCGCCGCCGAGGAACTGACCAATGGTTCAGCAGATGTGGTGGTGGAAGCAACTGGATCAGCCGAGGGATTTGATTTATCCAGACGGCTGGTGCGAGCAGCCGGTATTTTGGTGCTAAAAAGCACCTTCGCCGGAGATGTTTCGGTCAACCTATCCTCATTGGTGGTGGATGAAATTACAGTGGTGGGTTCGCGCTGTGGGGAATTTAACCCGGCTGTACGTTTGATGGCAGCAGGACTGGTGAATTGCAAGGATATGATTGACAGCATCTATCCCCTTGATCAGGGGGTTGCTGCATTTGAACGAGCGGCAATGCCTGGTATATTAAAAGTTGTTTTGACTCCTTGATGACAAAAAAAGCGGCTCGTGCAGAGCCGCTTTTAAAAAACAACCCCAGAAATCAATCGGGATTGGACTGACGAATAGGCAGAGTGATGGTGAAGGTGGTTCCAACGTTCACCTCGCTGTTCACCTCAATCTTTCCGCGCAGGCTTTCGATGATTTTCTTGCAGATGGAAAGCCCGAGCCCGGTTCCACTGGCGACTTTTTCAGAACCGCGTACGCGATAAAATTTTTCGAACATATGCGGCATGGCATCAGGCGGAATGCCAATACCAGTGTCGCTGACCGAAACCTGGATTTTATCAGGGCTGGAGGCATGCACTGTGATGCAGCCGGCAGGCCGGTTGTATTTGATGGCGTTGGTAAGGAGATTTAAAATCACTTGCTTGACTTTATCGCGATCAGCTTCGAGAGTTTGCATGTCCGGGCGGACATCCAGGAAGAGTTCAATCTGCCGTTCTTCAGCTTGCATACGGACGAGATTGATGCATTCTTCGAGCAGGGGAGGAATTTCAAAAATAGTGAAATGGAATTTTGCGCGACCCGACTCTAGTCTGGCCAGGTCAAGAAAGGTTGTGGCCATTTCGTTCAGGCGTTGGGCCTCGGCATAGATGGTATCTGCCAGCCGGATGCGCTGTTCCGTTGGCACTTCCGGACGTTTGAGCAGATATGAGATGGTCGAAAGTGAAGAGAGGGGGGTGCGCAGTTCGTGGACCAGTTCGGAGATGAGGTCGGATTGCTGAAACAGGCGGGTATTTTGAATAGCAATGGCAGCCTGTGTGGATAGGATGGTTAGAATGTCCTGGTCATCCTGGGTGAAATTTCCATTTCGCTTATTAACCACTTCCAAAACCCCGATCACCCGGTCGTTGGTGACCATGGGGAGGCCCATTAATGAATTTGTGGAGAACTTAATCGATTTATCCACGTTATCATAGTGACGTTTATCTTTGGGAGCGTCATTAACGATAACAATTTCACGATGTGAAACCACCCAGCCAGCAATACTACCCTCAAGGGGTACCAGCATGCCGCGCAAAGCGGGGTTGTCATCCAGGTTGGTGCAAGTTTGGAAAAAAAGCTGCTGACTCAGTTCGTCATAGAGCAGGATGGAAGCCTCCTGGCAATCGCTGAGCTCACGGGCAACGGTAATGATGCGCGCCAAAAGAGAATCCAAATCGAGCGTGGAGGCCAGATCGCGAGATATTTCAATCAGCCGCTGATACCGGTGGACCAGGGTTTCCTGTGGGCAATCGGTCATAATGTTCTTGGGCGGATATTCTTGGCAAGCAAGTCAGCAACTTTCCCGTATTGTTGAGAAGCAAGTCCATCAGGTTGGAGCATGATCATGGGTTGGAAACGCAAAGCAGCCTGGTAGGCCAGTTCTGGGGCTGGCGAAATAACCTGATTAACAGGCATTCCCAGTGATTCCTGAACCTGGTTGTATGACAGTTGCAAATCGGCGCGTACTCGATTGATCTGAATGATGGCCAGGCCTTTACTGCCTTTGCCAAAGCCTTTTTGAGAAAGATCCTCAAGCAGGGTTTTTGTTCGCATAACAGCAATCGGGTTGGGTTCTACGGCAATAATGGCCATATCTATGAGGTTAAACAGAGGGTCTATACCTGGGAAGATATTGTTGCCAATGTCCAGCATGACCATTTGAGCCATGTTGGCTGATGTAGAGATCACGCCTTCAAATTGAGGCAAGGCGCGGGTCAGTTCCACATCTTTGCTGCGGTAGGAGGACATAATCAAACGGATGCCAGAGATATGGGTGACCAGTTCTTTTTCGAGAGCGGCCTGGGTGATCATATTGGGTTTCATTTCCAGCAGGCGCGAAAGACCTTCAGGCTGGTTATAACCCAGTTCCAGTCCCCAATTACCCTGGCCGGGGTGCATTTCAATGGCAATGATATTGGTTTTTGACCGCTGGTGCAGGCATACAGAAGTGTTCAGAGCAAGCGAAGATGCCCCCACGCCTCCTTTGGCAGAAAGCACCGCTGCGACAAAACAACGCTCAACTGGTTTGACCGCTGTTTGCACATTAGAAGTGTGGCCGGGTTTGCTGCTGCTGCGGCTGATTAAGACTTTAATGTGAGCGGCCAATTCAGCAGGATGGGCGGGTTTGGTGAGGTAATCATCAACGCCAGCCTCATAACCTTCCACTTTATCTTCCACCTGTCCTTTAGCGGTGAACATGAGGATGGGAATACCGGCTGTATCGGCATCACTGCGCAGACGGCGAGTGACTTCATATCCGTCAATGTCAGGCATCATCACATCAAGCAAAATGATATTTGGCAGTTCCGTCTTTGCTTGCATGATGGCCTGGGCCCCATTGCTGGCTGAAATCACCGCATACCCCTGGCGCTGTAACATCAAACCGACAAGGCGTAAAGTCTCTAGATCATCATCCACAACCAGAATTTTTTCTGCCATAATAATTTCCTCAAGATGAATATTAAAGACAGTCTAGCACAATCTGATAAAGCAAGCAAGCAAATTATACCTTTTTTGGTGATTATTTTAAATCAACACTGTATAATTCTAGCATGCTGAATAAAATTAAAACAACGTGTATTGAGCTGTGTTCTTTGAACCTGGGCCAACCTGTCGTGGTAGGGGTTTCAGGCGGAGCAGACAGCCTTTGTTTGCTGGATTGCCTTTCTTCCCTCAATTACAACCTCATTGTTGGGCATTTTAACCATCACTTACGTCCAGGTTCCAATATTGATGCCAGTTTGGTAGAAATTGAGGCAAAGAATAGAGGATTGCCATTCATCCTTGGCGAAGGAGATGTAGCTGCTTATGCAGAAGAACAATCCCTTTCCATTGAGGAGGCAGCCCGTTTGATGCGCTACCAGTTCCTGTTTTCTCAAGCTCGACAACACCAGGCACAGGCTGTGGCAGTGGCGCATAATGCGGATGACCAAGTGGAGACGATGTTGATGCATTTACTCCGTGGCGCAGGGTTGGCAGGGCTGCGTGGAATGCGTTGGCGCACTGTGGTTCAGGAATGGGATGCTGAAATTCCGTTGGTGCGCCCAATGCTGGGGATCTGGCGTGATGAGATTATGGCTTATTGCCAGGATAAATCTTTATCCCCTGTGGAGGATGTCAGCAACAAAGACACTACTTTTTACCGCAACCGCTTGCGCCATGAATTGATCCCTTACCTGAAAAGTTATAATCCACAAATCAAACACGCCCTCTGGCGAACCACGGAGGTTCTTTCAGGTGATGAAGCCGTCATCGAAGCAGAGTTGATGCGGGGTTGGAATGAGCATTTGCTTCAGATGGGAGAAGGATACCTGGTTTTTGATGCTCAGTGGTTGGCCGGGTTGATGCCTGGGTTGAAACGCGCCTGGCTGCGCAAGGCAGTCTATTCTCTGGCACCGGGATTAAGAAACCTGGATCAGGCAGCGGTCGAGAGAGGGCGCAATTTTCTTGAAGATTTTGGCCGCCAGCGCTGCGGCCTTCCAGGCGGATTGGACCTGGTGAGAGAAGGTGGGAAGGTTTACCTTTCGCGTTGGGATGCTGAGCTGCCTGTATCAAACTGGCCGCAAATGGAACCTCCAGCCAGACAACTAGAAGATGGAATTTTGCCCTTCTCTGAGACCTGGCAGATTGAAATAAACCGGATGCCAGAAACCAACGAGCCCATCATCGACGATCCGTTCAGTGTCATGCTGGATCTGGATGAGGCGGGTTTTCCGTTATTTTTACGAACACGGCAACCAGGTGATCGCTTTAAACCCATGGGAATGAACGGACATTCGCAGAAGCTGGCCGATTTCTTTATCAACCAGCGCCTGCCGCAACGAGCCCGGGCAGGCTGGCCCTTGTTATGTAATGCGGCCGGTGAAATCATCTGGATTCCGGGTTTCAGGCCGGCGCACTCGGTCAGAATCAACACAAAGACCAAACGCACTGTGCTGGTCAGAGTGACCCTGATATAAACCACACTCCACCCGTGATTGAAAAGCGGGTGGGGTGGGTTGGGGCTAATAAAGAAGAAATTTACTCGGTGCCGGAGAGCTTGCGTAATTTCATACCAATTTCGCGCCATTGGATTTTTGAGATGCCCAATTTCTGGCGGATCTTGTCCATTTCCATGCCGTTGTTGATGTCTTGAAGGGCGCAGGTCCAGCGGCACATATCAAAAGAAACATGTTTATCAAGGCCAGCTTCTTCGCCGAGATCTTCCAACAGATATTCAAGGCGGCGTTGAGACCAAGGGAAAAGCTGGTCAACAGGATTATATTGAGCCAGGTATTCATGGTATGCCGGCAGCCATTCAACAGGCAGGAGAATTTTCCGCTCTTTGTAGCGATTCTGGGCGCTGGCGTAACGGATGAAGAGAACCGGTTCATCGGGATTGTCAAGATCTATGTGATTGAGGCTGATGCCCAGGCATTCGCCTTTTTTGATGCCGGTGGCCAGGAGGAGAGTTAGCAGAGTGTAAGGGCGGGCATCGGGTTTACGTTTTTGGCGGTGAATTTCAGCCGCCGAAATTAATTTCTCAACCTCTTCGGTTGTCAAAACGATTGGCAGAGGACTGATAACAGATTGCTGAATAACTTTTTCGGCGGGATCAAGAAGGATGACGCCAGCCTGGTTGAGCCAGCGGAAGAAGGCTTTTAGAGAAGTGATGCGGCGAGCCAGACTTTTGGGGCTGCAAGGGACGCCGCGTTTGTTCTGCAGCCAGTTCAGAAAATGGTTCAGATCATCGGTCGAAATGGAGCCAATGGCCTGATCAAGAGGAAGAAAATGCGCCAGCAAATCCAGATCAGCCATGAAAGCTTTGACGGTATGCATGGACCGCCCTTGATCCTCCAGATAGAACTGCCAGGACTTTATGGCCGGAAGAAGCGGTGTATTGGGGGTGATATGGGCGGATGGAGAAATGGTGGGTGCGGGCATGGGTATTACCTCGTGGGTTTCGTATAGTCTAATTGTAGACGAAACCAGAGTACTTGTCAAATAAATATGCCCCTGTTTGAATAAATCTCTGGAAAAATTTGTGCTATACTGAAGTGGAATTTTTATTGCGAGGTGGCTTGTGGCGTTTATTACTTTATTGACTGATTTTGGCGTACGAGATGGGTATGCTGGTGTTCTCAAAGGTGTGATCTGGAAAATAGCGCCGGAAGCACAAATTGCCGACATTACCCATGCCATTTCACCACAAAATATCCTGGAAGGGGCGATGGCGCTGGATAAAACTGTTCCGTTTTTTCCGGCGGGAACCATTCACGTGGCGGTGGTAGACCCAGGCGTTGGCACAAAACGTGAATCTGTGGCTGCGCGGTTGGGGGACGCAATCGTTGTGGGTCCGGACAATGGGTTATTTTCGCTGCTGCTGGAACGGGCGGAAAACCTGGGTCAGCCAGTTGAAGTGGTGAAGCTTGACAAGCCTGCTTTCTGGCTGCCCGATGTGAGTCATGTTTTCCATGGACGGGACATTTTTGCCCCAGTGGCTGCTCACCTTGCCAATGGTGTCTCTTTGAAGGAAATTGGCTCCCCGCACAGCGGATTGGCTCGCCTGGAGATTCCAAAACCAGAGCAAACTGATTGTGGAATTCGCGGTCAGATCATGGTGGTGGATCATTTTGGCAACCTGATTTCCAATATTCCAATTGACACCCTCGCAGGCAAAGGCGAGCCCATTGTGCAATGTCACGGAAGAGAATTACGCGGGATAAAGCGCACCTTTGGCGAAGTGGCTGCTGGAGATCTGGCGGTGATCAGTGGTACGATGGGGGAACTTGAAATTGTTGTCAACCAGGGAAGCGCAGCGGAGATTCTAGGCGCCAAAGTTGGAGACCCTGTGGAGGTCCGGTTTTTGTGAAAACCCCCATTATCACCTTGACGACCGATTTCGGCTCAGCAGACCCTGAAGTGGCTGCTTTGAAAGGGGTGATGTGGAAAATTGCCCCAACCGCCAGGCTGGTTGATCTGAGTCACGAGATTACACCACATCAGGTACTGGAAGGTGCGCTGCTGCTGGATCGCTGTGTTCGATTTTTTCCGGCAGGCACAATTCATGTGGCTGTGGTTGACCCGGGTGTGGGCATGAACCGGAGGGTTCTGGCAGCCTGTATACATGATCAGTTTTTTGTTGGCCCGGATAACGGACTGATCACCCTGATGTTGCAGCGAGCCGAAGCTGAACATCAGACAGTGCATCTGATGAACTGCAACCAGCCAAAATTCTGGAGAGAAGCGGTCAATCCGATTTTTCATGGCCGGGATGTTTTTGCTCCTTTGGGAGCCTATCTGGCGGCTGGCGTGCGCCTGGAAGAATTGGGCGAGAGGATGGTAAATCCGGTTTTACTTGACATCCCCCAGCCTGAACCTTTTCATCTGGGCTGGCGTGGCGTGGTCCTGACGGTGGATCATTTTGGCAGCCTGCAGGTCAATCTTGAGAAAAAGCACCTGGAGCGGTTGGGGAAATTTCTGGTCAGAGTGGGTGGAGAAACCATAACCCGGGTGGTGAAAACCTTCGGTGAAGGTGAACCGGGGGAACTTGTGGCTATGCTGGACAGCTCAGGGCATTTGAGCCTGTGCGTGGTGAACGGCAGTGCAGCTGACCGGTTAGGTGTGGGTACAGGCGAGGCAGTTGAGGTGCTTCCTCGGGAGGTGGCACATGAATGACCTGCCGCTGAAAATTGAACATCTCACTTTTCATTACAAACGGCGTGATGAGCCTTCACTGGTGGATATTTCACTGGAACTTAAAAAAGGTGAAATTCTTCTGGTGGCGGGCGCCAGCGGCTGCGGTAAAACCACCCTGATGCGCTGCATTAACGGTCTGATCCCCCGCACTTATCAGGGGGAAAAGAAAGGCTCAATTGAACTATTTGGGGAAGCTGTGGAAAAATTATCCATGGCTGAACTTTCGCAACAGGTGGGAACGTTGTTGCAGGATCCCGAGCGGCAGATTGTTGGCAGCTTTGTTTTTGGAGAGGTGGCCTTTGGATTGGAAAACCTGGGCCTGCCGCGTGAGGAGATTATCCGGCGGGTGGATGAAACCTTGAATTATCTGGGTATACTTCACCTGAGAGATCGCGAAACCTTCCATCTTTCGGGCGGTGAAAAACAAAAAATTGCTCTGGCTGGTGTGCTGGCCATGCAGCCAAAGGTGCTGCTTCTGGATGAACCCCTGGCCAGCCTGGATCCGGCGTCGGCGCAGGAAGCGCTGCAAATTTTCCGGCGGCTGGCCGATGACGGCTTATCCATTATGCTGGTGGAGCACCGGGTTGAAGACGTGTTAAGCATCCATCCCGAGTCCGTAATCTATCTTGATGAGGGTCGGGTGATGTATGCGGGCTGTGTCGAAGGATTGATGCAGGTGGTAGACTATAAACGAATTAAATTGCCGGCACCAGTCGTGGTGGCTCGAGCCAGAGGCAAGGAGGTGGCGGTTTGCGAACCAGCCTTGCCACCGCACAGCGACACTGCCCTAGTTTCTTTTGAGGATGTTGGATTTCGATATGCGCCTGATAAGCCGGAAGTGATCAAGGGTGTAAGTTTTAAAGTCCATCCGGGTGATGTTATTGCCATTTTGGGACATAACGGAGCTGGTAAGACCACCCTGGTCAAGCACGCTTTGGGATTACTGAAACCAACCTCGGGGAGGGTATTGCTTGAAGGACGGGATACCCGGCAGAGCAGCGTAGCGCAAAATGCGCATTCAATTGGTTATGTATTCCAGAGCCCATCTCAAATGCTTTTTGCACAGACTGTGGGTGAGGAGCTGTCTTTTGGACCACGTAACCTGAAGCATCCGGTGGATCAAATAAAACAAGATGTAGATTGGGCAATTCATACCGTCCATCTTGAGAATGAAATGGCAATGCCCCCGCTGGCGCTTTCGTTTGGCCAGCAGAAACGCATCAGCATCGCGGCCATTCTGGCAATGCGCTCGCGAATTTTGATGATGGACGAACCGACAGCCGGCCAGGATTACTGGAATTACCTCGCATTCATGGATGGCATTGTGCAGATGCCAGGTTTTGATGCCATTCTCTTTATCACTCACGATGTGGATTTGGCTGTCACCTATGCCACGAGAGTGCTGCTGGTAAGTGGTGGAACTATTGTGGCAGATGGCCCAACTCATGATGTTCTGGCTGACGAAGACCGGCTGCGGCGCTGCCGGGTTTTACCCAGCTCATTGTTAAAAATGAACCTGGAAATGTGGCCGCAAACCGGGCGCTTTATGCGCGCTGAAGCTCTGGCAAACCTCACCTGACTGCAGGTGGTGTTTTAATCCAATTTTTTCAATTTTTTAAGGAGGTTCAGATGCTCAATAAGATGTTCAAAAAAGAGTTGTGGAAGTTTGGAACGCGCGAAGTGGTGTTCGCCGCCATTGGCGCTGCCCTATATGGGCTTTTGGGTTTTGCCACCAATATGCTGCAAATCCCATCTGCTGGCAATGTGGCCATCCGCCCGGCCATTGTCATTCCTATGTTTTTTGGTGTAGCGTTTGGCCCTCTGGTTGGCCTGATCACAGGTTTCCTGGGCAACATCATTGCGGACCTGCTGTCTGGTTATGGCTTTTGGCTGTGGTGGGATCTGGGCAATGGTATCGTGGGCCTGGTGCCAGGCCTGGTGGCTGGAATGATGGTTTCGTACAAAGGCGTAAAAGATATTGCCTTAGCCGAGATCACAGTTGTGGTTGGGTCTGCTTTGGGCATGTTTGTGGCATCTGTTTCAGAGATGTGGGTTTCAGGGCTCGATTTTGCTGCAGCCATGTCGATGAATTTTGTGCCGGCTTTTGTTTCGGACATTGTCAATGGCCTGATTTTGCTGCCCATTTTGATGGTGGCTTACAGCGCCGTGGTGGCCCGTTCAGGGCGTTAGGCTGTAGTTAGTATGGTGGGCGGTTTCGTTTTTTGAAACCGCCCACAAACAGGTGAGAATTATGCTGGTCAGTTTCGGTTACCGCCCTCGGGGCAGTCTGATTGAAAAACTGGACCCTCGAGCACGATGGATCTTTTCACTGTTAACCCTTTTCTCCATCACCTCTTTTTGGGATGCCCGGTTTCTGGCTTTTTTCTTTGTGCTTACTCTGGGACAATATGCCTTATCCAGACTGACCTGGAAGGAAACCAGCCGGGCCTGGTTGATGATTTTCTTCCTGATGGGGATGATGATCCTGATCAATACGCTGCTGACCAGCGGCGGAACAATTGCGGGGGTCATCACTGGTGGAAGGCCGGTTTTTCAACTTGATGGAACAATACCTCTGGTAAATTGGCCAATTTCATTTTCTTTAACCCTGGAACGCCTGTGGTTTGCCTTATGCCAGGTCTTGCGCATTCTATCTATTTCACTGCTATTTGTGCTGATCCCGTTTACCATGGACCCGCACGCTTATGGCTCCACTTTTAAGGGAATGGGATTCCCGGATAAACTGGCCTTTTCCATGGATCTGGCTTTCCGGTTTGTGCCGACCCTCGGGAGGGATTTCAGCACCACTCTGGATGCTCAAAGGGCGCGGGGATATGAGGTAGAGAAAGCCGAAGGTGGAATTTTTACCCAGATTCGTAAAATGGCCCCCTTGATTGTGCCGGTGACAATGAACGCCATTCTTAGTGGAGAAGATATTGTCAACGCCATGGATCTGCGCTGTTTTGGTCTGAGGGCGCGCACCTGGATCAACAACCTTCGTTATCAATGGTACGATTGGCTATATATGGGACTCGGAGTCATTCTGCTGGCGGGCTCGGTGATTTTGAAGGTGGTTTTCAATATTGGCGGGTTCTGGATGCCGTTTTAACCCCCCTTTTCTTTGGTCGAAAGATAATTCAGAGCCAGGGCCACCACGGCAGCCCATGAGATGACCTTGAATTCATTGGCACTCAGGGCCGTCTGTAATTCCTGGCGGCTGAGAGAAAGGCGTTCCTGATCTTCCAGATCATCCACCACTGGTTCACTAACTTTGACCGTTTTCAATGCAAGGAAAAGGTGCATGGTGGCAATACCCCGGTTAGGGTCCAGAATGTGATTTCCCAACGACACCCATTCTTGGGCTTCACAACCCATTTCTTCCAACAATTCACGCCGGGCGGCTTCGATAGGGGCTTCACCAGGTTCCAGCATGCCGCCAACTGTCGCCAGGGTCGGACCGTTGACCGCATATTTAGTCTGGCGAAAGCATAAAAAATGTCCATCTGACGTCATGGGAAGGACAATGGCGGCAGAGGGAATGATGATCCAGGGCCAATCAGGAATGACCTGGCCATCAGGCAGCTTAATAACATGGTTTTCAACTGTGAGATATTTATTGGGCTTGAGGATCACCTGGCGGGATAGGGTTTGCCAGGGACGCAGCGATGCAGGATTCATTATTTGTCTCCAGAAGATGGATTTGATTTAGTATTGATTACCGGACACTTTTCGGCTCCAGGGTAAAAGAGACTGGAATATCCAGCTCCTCGTTAAGGAGATAATCCAACCAAGCTAGACCTAACCGGAAAAGGCTCCAGTCACACCGATCTGCACGATG